>OCZA010000159.1_pt1 | contig 23873 bp, 35 predicted proteins | sample 1539021 | NCBI WGS metagenome assembly OCZA01 (sample SAMEA2619376, study PRJEB22493) | marine metagenome | biome: marine biome (ENVO:00000447); feature: surface water layer (ENVO:00002042); material: "saline water (ENVO:00002010), including plankton (ENVO:xxxxxxxx)" | depth 5 m | reverse complement strand
GTTTTTAAGGTGGATTTGTCTGCAAATAAAAGAGAAATAAAAAAAGCTGTAGAAGAATTATTTAAAGTAGAAGTTATTAAAGTAACAACATCTGTAGTTAAAGGTAAAACCAAAAGAAATAGATTTGGAGTTTATAAGAAATCAAACTATAAAAAAGCATTTGTATCTATCAGCAAGGATTCTGAAATACAGTTTGAGGGTATAAACTAATGGCTATTATAAAATCAAAACCAACTTCTCCAGGAAGAAGAGGATTAATTTCAGTTAAATCTGACTTGCACAAGGGAAAGCCGCATAAATCTCTTATTGAGTCTAAATCTAAAAAAGGTGGAAGAAATAATAATGGAAGAATAACTGTAAGGCACCAAGGTGGAGGACATAAGCAACACTATAGAATAATCGATTTTAAAAGAAATAAATTTGATATTCCTGCAGTAGTTGAAAGAATTGAATATGATCCAAACAGATCAGCCCATATTGCTTTACTAAAGTATCTAGATGGGGAAAGAAGATATATTATTGCTCCTTCAAAAATCAAAGTTGGTGATGAAATTATTTCTTCAGATAAATGCGAAATCAAAACTGGTAATTCAATGAAGCTAAAAGATATACCACTAGGTACCAATATTCATTGTGTAGAGCTAAAGCCAATGAAAGGTGCTCAACTTGCAAGAAGTGCTGGAACATCAGCTAGGTTAATTGCTAAAGAAGGAATATATGCCACTTTAAGACTTCAGTCAGGCGAGACTAGAAAAGTTCTTTGGGAATGCAGAGCAACACTCGGTACAGTCTCTAATCAAGAAAATAATTTGAAGTCTTTAGGTAAAGCTGGGGCAAAAAGATGGAGAGGAGTAAGGCCTACGGTAAGAGGTGTTGCCATGAATCCAGTTGATCACCCTCATGGCGGTGGTGAAGGAAGAACCTCTGGTGGAAGACACCCATCTACACCTTGGGGAGTTCCAACCAAAGGATATAAAACAAGAAAAAATCAAAGAACTGATGATTTAATTATTAGAAGAAGAGGAAAGAAATAGTATGCCTAGATCACTAAAAAAAGGCCCATTTGTCGATTTATCTTTATCTAAAAAAGTTGATCAAGCAATTGCAAACAACGATAAGAAGCCAATTAAGACATGGTCAAGAAGATCAATGATTATTCCTTCTATGGTAGGTTTAACAATCTCTGTTCACAATGGAAGACAGCATGTGCCTGTATTTATAAATGAAGACATGGTCGGTCATAAACTGGGTGAGTTCGCCATGACGAGGACTTTTAAATTGCACTCAGGAGATAGAAAGGCTTAATTATGGAAACTAGAGCATATTTAAAAGGAACAAGACTTTCACCTCAAAAGGCCGCATTAGTTGCAGATCAAATTAGAGGCAAAAAAATTGATGAAGCAATGGATTTCTTAGCCTATAACAAACAAAAGGGATCAGCAGTAATTAAAAAGTTATTAGAATCTGCAATTGCAAATGCAGAAAATAATAATAATTCTGATATAGACAAACTTTCTGTTAAATCAATTATTGTGAATCAAGGTATGAGGTTAAAAAGAATGAAGCCAAGAGCAAGAGGCAGAGCAGATAGAATTGTCAAACCTACATGCCATATAGAAATAATACTGGTTGAGGGAGGTAAGTAATGGGACAGAAAGTAAATCCAACTGGTTTTAGATTAGGAGTTTCTAAAAAGCAAAATGCAAATTGGTATGCAAAAGGAAAAGATTTTTCTAAATATTTAATTGAAGATCTTAAAGTAAGAAAACATCTGGCAACAAAGTTAAAAAATTCTTCAATAAGCAAAATTGAGTTAGAGAGAACTGCAGACACTTTTGTTGTAAATATTCATACTGCTAGACCTGGAATAATTATTGGTAAACGTGGAGAAGAAATTGAAAATCTTAAGAAAGCAGTTGAAAAAATAGTCAAAGGTCCTTCTCAAATAAATATTAAAGAAGTTAAGAAACCAGACTTAGATGCAACAATTTTAGCTGAAGGAGTTGCGCAGCAGCTTGAAAAAAGAGTGATGTTTAGAAGAGCAATGAAGCGAACAGTTCAAAGCGCCCTAAGACAAAGTGCAAAAGGTGTGAGAATAGAAGTATCCGGTCGACTAAATGGTGCTGAGATTGCTAGAACGGAATGGTATAGAGAGGGAAGGGTCCCATTGCATACATTAAGAGCAGATATTAACTATGGAACTGCTGAGGCTTTAACCACATATGGAATTATAGGAATAAAAGTTTGGGTTTACACAGGCGAAATTAATGAAGATCCATACAAAGTTCAAGGAGCTAATTAACAAAAATGTTACAGCCAAAACAAACTAAGTTTAGAAAAATGCATAAGGGTCGTAACAGAGGATTGGCCCAAAATGGTAATACTATTGCCTTTGGTAGGTTTGGATTAGTTGCATCAGATAGAGGCAGGATTACAGCAAGACAAATAGAAGCAGCCAGACGAGCAATGACTAGATATATCAAAAGAGGCGGTAATATTTGGATAAGAATTTTTCCTGACAAACCAATTACAAAAAAACCTCTTGAAGTAAGAATGGGCAAAGGAAAAGGTAATGTTGAGTACTGGGTTGCACTTGTTCAGCCTGGAAAAGTAATGTTTGAAATGGCAGGAGTAGAAGAAGAGCTTGCAAGAGAAGCTTTTAGACTTGCTTCAGCTAAATTACCAATCAAAACACATTTTATAAAGAAGGATCTGTAAATGAGTAAAGAATTAGTAGATCTAAGAAAAAAGAATTTAGAACAGTTAAATGCTGAACTTATTTCTGCTCGCGAATCTCAGTTTGGATTGAGGATTAAGCATAAGACAGGCCAATTAAATGAAACTAGCGAATTAAAAAAAGTTAGAAAAAAAATTGCGATGATAAAAACTATTATTAATGAAGCAAAATTAAAGGATAAAGAATAATGGAAACAACTAACCCAAGAATTTTAACAGGGATTGTTACCAGCAATAAAGCTGATAAAACCGTTACTGTCAAAATTGAAAGAAAAGTCAAACATCCTTTATATGGAAAAGTTATAAAACGAGCTACAAAGGTTCATGCTCACGATGAGAATAATTCTGCATCTATAGGTGATATTGTATCTGTAAAAGAATGCAGACCTCTTTCTAAAACAAAAACTTGGACCCTAGTATCAGGTGACTCTAATTCAGATTCTGATGTTATCGAGGAGAAAGAATAATGATACAAATGCAATCACTACTCAAAATAGCAGATAACAGTGGTGCTAGAAGTGTAATGTGCATAAAAGTCCTTGGTGGATCTAAAAGAAGATATGCAAACATCGGAGATGTAATAAAGGTTGCTATTCGTGAAGCTATTCCAACAGGTAAGGTTAAAAAAGGACAGGTTGTTGATGCTCTTATTGTTAGAACAAAAAAGGGCGTTAGAAGGAGAGACGGTTCTTTAATTAAATTTGATGAAAATGCTGCAGTACTTATTAATGCTCAGAAAGCTCCAATTGGAACACGGGTTTTTGGACCTGTTACAAGAGAATTAAGAGATGGAAAGCATATGAAAATATTATCACTAGCACCAGAGGTTATATAAAATGAAAAATCAAACAGTGCCAACAAAATTAAGATCAGGTGATGAAGTTATTGTTATCGCTGGAAAAGATATTGGAAAAAAAGGCACTTTGAGAGAAATTCAAAAAAGTAAAAACAAGGGATTTGTTACTGGAATAAATATGGTTAAGAAACATACTAAACCAAATCCAGAAATGGGTATTACTGGCGGTGTTGTTGAACAAGAAGCAGCAATTGAATTATCAAATTTGGCAATATGGAATCCAAAAAATAAATCTAAAGACAAAATCGCATATTCAAAAGATAAAGATGGCAAAAAAATAAGGTTATATAAATCTGATGGAGTTGAAATTAAATAATGGCTAATTTAAGAGAAAAATATAACAAGGAATTACGACCAGCTCTTAAAGAAGAGTTAGGATTGCAAAATATAATGGCTGTTCCAAAGATAACGAAAGTTGTAATCAATATGGGTGTTGGTGAAGCTGCTAATGATAAGAAACACTTAGAATCTGCTCTTGAGAATCTTACCGTTATTGCTGGCCAAAAACCAATAGTTACCAAAGCAAGACAATCTGTAGCTAGTTTTAAGATTAGGGAGGGTTGGCCTTTAGGGTGCAAAGTTACTTTAAGAGGTAACAAAATGTATGACTTTTTAGAGAGATTAATTGTTATTGCAATTCCAAGAGAAAGAGATTTCAGAGGATTAAATCCTAAATCTTTTGATCAACAGGGCAACTATAATTTTGGAATCAAAGAACAAATAATTTTTCCAGAAATTAACTATGACAATATTGATAATATTAGAGGTATGGACATTTGTATTAATACATCTGCTAAATCTCAAGATGATGCAAGAGCTCTATTAAAAGCTTTTAATTTTCCATTTAAACAAAGGTAGAAATATGGCAAAGAAATCAATGATAGCGAGAGAGGTAAAGAGAATTAAAACAGTGGCAAAATACGCTGATAAAAGAATTGCTCTTAAGAAAATTATTAATGATCAGAGTCTATCAAGTGAAGAAAGGTACGATGCGCGTATTAAGTTTCAAAAACTTCCAAGAAACGCAAGCCCGTCTCGTGTAGTAAGAAGATGTCAGGTGACAGGAAGACCTCACGCTGTATATAGAAAATTTGGCTTAAGCCGAATTAAGTTAAGAGAAGCTGCAATGAGGGGAGATATACCTGGTTTAGTTAAATCAAGTTGGTAATATTATGAGTTTTCAAGATCCAATATCAGACTGCTTAACAAGAATTAGAAACGGATTAATGCGTGGAAAGAATAACGTATTGGTTCCATATTCAAAATTAAAACATGACCTTGTTTCTGTTTTAATTTCTGAAGGTTATCTAAAGTCCTGTAAAAAAACTTCCTTGGAAGACAAACCAATGATCGATGTAGAATTAAAATATTATGATAATGCTCCAGTTATCAAAGAGCTTAAAAGAATAAGCAAACCAAGTTTAAGAAAGTATTCAAGTGCTTCAGATTTTGATTTAGTTAAAGGAGGCCTAGGTGCATATATTATTTCTACTAATCAGGGACTTATGACTGATAAAGATGCAAAGGCCAAAAATATTGGCGGCGAAATTTTGTGTGAGGTGTTTTAATGTCTAGAGTAGCAAAAAATCCGATCACTATTCCTAGTACTGCAAACATTACTGTTGATAATACTACTGTGAAAGTTAAAGGGAATAAGGGTGAATTAGATTTTGATTTACCTTCTTCAGTGTCAATTGTGATAAATGAGAACATCATTACTGTTAACTACGATGAGACTAACCAAAAATCTGTTGCCTTGGCTGGAACAACTAGATCGATAGTAAATAATATGATTATTGGAGTGACAGAGGGCTTTGAAAAAAAATTAGAGCTTATTGGAGTTGGTTATAGAGCAAAAGCATCAGGAAAATTGCTTGAGCTTACGTTAGGTTTTTCTCATCCAATTAAATATCAATTACCAGATGCTGTTGAAGTAGAAACACCTTCACAAACCGAAGTAGTCCTAAAGAGTCATAACAAGCAAATATTAGGTCAGGCTGCTGCAGAGATTAGAGCATTTAGACCTCCAGAACCTTACAAAGGAAAAGGTGTTAGATATTCTGATGAGCAAGTTAAAAGAAAAGAAGCTAAGAAGGCTGCTGGGGCGGGTGCATAATGAGCATTAAAAATATATCAAGATTAAGAAGAGCTAGAAAATCTAGATCAAATATTAGAAATCAAGAATCTCCTAGATTAAGTGTTTACAGATCTTCTCAGCATTTCTATGCTCAAATTTTTGATAGTCTTGGATCAAAGGTAATTGTTTCTGCATCTACCGTCGAAAAAGACATGAATTTAAAGTCAAATAATATTGATGCTGCGGTTCAAGTAGGAAAAAAAGTTGCAGAGAGAGCATTAGAGAATGGTGTTAAAAAAGTTGTATTTGATAGATCGGGATACAGATATCACGGCAGAATAAAAGCGTTAGCAGATTCAGCAAGAGAAGCAGGATTGGAGTTTTAATTAAATGAAAGAAAATAAAGCAATGAATAATCAACAAGTTGATGCTCTTGAAGAGAAGTTAGTTCAAGTCAACAGAGTAGCTAAAGTCGTCAAAGGTGGAAGAATTTTTGGTTTTACCGCACTCACAGTTGTTGGTGATGGAAATGGAAGAGTTGGTTTCGGAAGAGGCAAGTCTAAAGAAGTACCACTTGCTATTCAAAAAGCTATGGAGAATGCAAGAAGAAGTATGGTTGAAGTAGAGCTCAATAATACTACTTTATGGTATCCAATAAAGGCAAAACATGGTTCAGCTAATGTTTACATGCAACCAGCATCAGAAGGTACTGGTATTATCGCTGGCGGAGCCATGAGAGCAGTTCTTGAGCTTGCTGGTGTTCAAAATGTTTTAGCAAAATGTTATGGATCTACAAATCCTGTTAATGTTGTGAGAGCAACTATAAATGCATTAAGTGCAATGGAATCACCAGAAACAGTAGCTTTAAGAAGAGGCAAAAAAGCAGAAGAAATATCATGAGTAAAGACAAAGTAATAAAAATCAAGCTTGTAAAAAGTGGCATTGGAAGAATGAAAAATCATAAGCTTTGTATTCAAGGTTTGGGCTTCAAAAAAGTTAATCAAACACTAACGGTTGTTGATACGCCAAGCAACAGAGGCATGATTAATAAAATTTCGGATATGTTAGAAATAATGGAAAACTAAAATGAGTGAAGAATTAAATAATACAATGAATCTTAATTCTATTTCTGATCAGGGCTCCTTGAAAAAGAGAAAAAGAGTTGGAAGAGGTATGGGTTCTGGTTTAGGAAAGACAGCAGGAAGAGGCCATAAAGGTCAAAAATCAAGATCAGGTGGAAGTATCAGGCCTGGATTTGAAGGCGGTCAAATGCCATTACAAATGAGATTGCCAAAATTTGGTTTTTCTTCGAGAGTTAACAATAATTTTAAAGAAGTTAATATTAAGAATATCAATGGTATGGACGTGATTAATCTTAAAACTTTAAAAGAAAATAAAATAATAAGTAAGGCTGTAAAGAAAGTTAAGATATTTGGCAATTCTGCTATTGAATCTAAAGTAACAGTTGAAGGATTAGCAGTTTCTAAAGGTGCAAAAGAAGCAATTGAAAAAGCTGGTGGAAAAATTACAGATACTGACATTAAAAAAGATGCTTTAGAAGGTGATAAGGAATAATGAGCGAACAAGGTAACATGAGTGATCTTTGGAAACGACTTCGTTTCGTTTTCTTCGCTATTCTTGTTTATAGAATAGGAACTCATATACCTATACCTGGTATTGATCCAGATAGGCTTGCAGCTTTATTTCAACAGAATCAGGGAACCATAATTGAAATGTTCAATTTGTTCTCAGGTGGTGCATTAGAAAGAATGAGTATTTTTGCATTAAATGTTGTTCCATATATTTCTTCAGCAATCATTATGCAACTTTTTTCTAATTCGATTCCCTATTTACAGGAACTTAAAAAAGATGGTCAAGCAGGAAGAAATAAAATCACACAATACACAAGATACGGAACTGCTGTGCTAGCTTTCATTCAAGCATCTGCTTTAGCTGTAACATTATCTGCAAGTGGACTTGCATATGTTCCTGGCCCATCTTTCTTTGTATCCGCTGTATTTTCAGTTGTTGCTGGAACAATGTTTTTAATGTGGCTGGGTGAACAGGTTTCTGAAAGAGGTATTGGTAATGGAATCTCTATCATCATTGCTACAAGTATTCTCACAGGTATTCCAGGTGCTATTGGGCAAGCATTAGAACAGTCAAGACAAGGCGACTTAAGTATTCTTCTTTTAATCGGAATTGGATTACTTTCTATGTCAGTAATTGCTGTAGTTGTATTTATTGAAAGAGGACAAAGAAGAATAACTGTTAATTATGCTCAAAGACAACAAGGCAGAAGGCTAATGCAAGCACAAACAAGTCATCTACCTTTTAAAGTTAATATGGCTGGTGTTATTCCTGCAATTTTCGCAAGCACCTTTCTTTTGTTTCCAGCTTCACTTTCTACTTGGTTTGGAGAGAATGAATCACTTAGCTTTCTTCAAAGTTTCTCATTAGCTCTTAATCCAGGACAACCGCTTTACATATTAGTATTTGCAGGTTTGATTATAAGTTTTTGCTTTATTTGGCTAGCTTTAACATTTAATACAAAAGATGTTTCAGATAATCTTAAAAGATCAGGAGCATATATAGCAGGTATAAGGCCGGGTGAACAAACTGCAAATTATATTGATTCAGTTTTAGCAAGATTAACAGTCTTTGGAGCAATCTACCTAACATTAATATGTTTACTGCCTTTAGCGCTTATTAATTTTGCTGGAATCTCCCCAACAATATCTATTGGAGGCACCTCAGTGCTAATCATAGTAGTTGTTTTGATGGACTTTATGGCACAAGTTCAATCTCATATGATGTCATCCCAATATGCATCTTTAATGAAAAAAGCTAATTTAAAAAATTATAAAAGATAATATGAAAGTTAAAGCATCAGTAAAAAAAATATGTAGGAATTGCAAAATAGTAAGAAGAAATGGCGTCTTATTTGTAATTTGCAAAACAGATCCAAAACACAAACAGAGGCAAGGTTAAGTTATGGCAAGGATAGCAGGGGTAAATATTCCGGAAAATAAACATGTTGAGATTTCTTTAACTCATATTTTTGGCATAGGAAGAAAAACAGCACAAGATATATGTTTATCATTAAAAATAGACTATACAAGAAAAATATCTGATCTTTCTGAAGAAGAAATAGAAAACATAAGAAATGCAGTAGCAACGCATACTGTTGAAGGAGATCTTCGAAGAAATATAAGTACAAATATTAAAAGATTAATGGATTTGGCAAGTTATCGAGGAATAAGACACAGAAGAAAATTACCAACTAGAGGACAGAATACTAAAAATAATGCAAGAACAAGAAAAGGCCCTAAAAAGCCAATGAGAGGATAATAATGGCAGTAAAAGGAAAGAAAAATAAAAAAATTGTTACCGATGGTGTGGCACACATACATTCGTCTTTTAATAACACTATTGTGACAATTACTGATAAGCAAGGTAACACAATTTGTTGGGCAACTTCTGGAGGTTCTGGTTTTAAAGGTTCTAGAAAAAGTACACCTTTTGCAGCACAGATTGCTGCTGATAAAGCTGGAAATGCTGCTAAGGAATTTGGAATGATAAATTTAGATGTAAAGGTTAAAGGACCAGGTGGAGGCAGAGAGTCGGCAATAAGATCTCTTAATTCATGTGGGCTTAAGATAAAAAGCATTACAGATGTAACACCGCTTCCACACAATGGATGCAGACCATCTAAAAAAAGAAGGGTATAAAGGAGAAATAAATGGCTAGATATAGAGGACCATCACTAAGACTTTCTAGAAGAGAGGGCACCGACTTACTTCTTAAAAGTGGAGTAAGAGCGATAGAATCTAAATGTAATATGGATACAGTTCCTGGAGTCCACGGTGCTAGAAGAGGAAGATTATCTGATTATGGTTTGCAGCTTAGAGAAAAACAAAAAGTAAGAAGAATGTATGGAGTATTAGAAAAACAATTTAGAAATTACTATAAGAAAGCTGCTTCATTAAAAGGAAATACTGGTGAGAACTTACTTTCATTACTTGAAAAAAGACTTGATAACGTAGTTTATAGAATGGGTTTTGGTTCTACTAGAGCTGAAGCAAGACAAATGGTTTCTCACAAAGCTTTTATGGTAAATAACAAAACTGTAAATATTCCTTCCTATCAAGTTCAACCAGGTGACGAAATAGAGGTTAGAGAATCAAAAAAAGGGCACTTAAGAATTGCCGCAGCTTTAAAAATTGCAGAATCTAGAGAGGAATGTGATTGGTTGGAAGTTGATAGTGAAAATTTAAAAGGCGTATTTAAATCTGTCCCGGATAGAACAGACTTAAGTACAGAAATTAACGAAAATCTCATCATAGAGCTTTACTCAAAATAATTTAACAAAGGCGGAGAAAATTATGCAAACATCAGTAATAGACTTATTAGTACCAACTGAAATTCAAGTTGATGACGTATCACCAACTTTATCAAAGGTTACACTCGAGCCTTTAGAAAGAGGTTTTGGACATACACTAGGTAATGCTTTAAGAAGAATTCTTCTTTCATCTATGCCTGGAGCTGCTGTGACAGATGTATCAATTGATGGAATATCTCACGAATATAGCACTATAGAGGGAATAAGAGAGGATGTAATTAATATATTACTCAATATTAAGGATATGCCGATTAATTTAATAGAAGGCGATTCTGCTGAGATAACACTGGATGTTACAGGGCCATGTGATGTATTGGCATCGTCTTTTGATGTTCCTGGTAACGTTGAATTGGTGAACCAAGATTTTCATGTAGCTACTATTGTTGACAAAGTTAATCTTAAGATGACGCTTACAGTCAAAACTGGAAGAGGTTATGAGCCTGCTGATTTAAGAGAGGATGAAGACATTGTGGTCGGAGCACTAAAAGTAGATGCCTCATATAGTCCAGTGAGAAGGGTTTCGTATACAGTTGATAATGCTAGATCAGGAAAAAGAACTGACCTAGATAAATTAGTAGTTGAGCTTGAAACTGATGGAACTATTGATCCAAAAATGGCAATTGAACACTGTGCAACAATCCTACAACAACAATTAAGTGCTTTTGTTGATTTAGATGCAATTGCTGAGCAAGAAGCTAAAAAAGATCAAAATGATTTTGATCCAATCTTATTAAGGTCTATTGAAGAATTGGAACTTACAGTAAGATCGACGAATTGTCTTAAGGCCGAGAGTATTTTCCTTATTGGTGATTTAATTCATAGATCTGAATTTGATTTACTTAAAACTCCCAACTTAGGAAAGAAATCTTTAAATGAAATAAAAGATGTTCTAGCTTCAAAAAATCTTTCACTAGGTATGAACGTAGAAAACTGGCCTCCAGTAGGATAAAAAATGAGACATAAGAAATCAGGTAGAAAATTTAATAGAAATTCGTCTCATAGGAAGGCATTGTTCAAAAATCTTGCAATAGCTCTTATTGAGAGAGATATCATTAAAACAACACTACCTAAAGCTAAAGAGTTAAGAAGATTTATTGAGCCTTTAATTACTATCGGTAAAACTGATACGGTTGCTAATCGAAGACATGCTTTTAGTAAATTAAGATCCGATTCGGCAGTTGCTAAACTTTTCACTGAAGTTTCTGTTAATGCTAAAGATAGGAACGGTGGTTATACAAGAATTATCAAAGCAGGATTCAGACCTGGCGATAAGGCTGATATGGCATATATAGAACTTGTTGATAGAGTTATTGAAGATTCAGAGGACTTAGAGCCTGAATTAAAAGAAGAAGTGTCAGCGGCCTAATTTAGAACTTCTTTTAAAAACTCTCCAGTATAAGAGCCCTTGTTTTTAGCTACATCCTCTGGGGTGCCCTCAGCAACAATTGTGCCGCCATCTGAGCCTCCTTCTGGACCTAAATCTATAATCCAATCAGCTGTTTTAATTACATCAAGATTATGTTCAATAACAACAACTGTATTGCCTTGTTGCTTAAGCCTATCTAAAACTTTTAAGAGTAACTCTATGTCAGCAAAATGAAGACCCGTTGTAGGCTCATCCAATATAAAAAGTGTTTTACCAGTGCTTCTTTTTGATAACTCCTTAGCTAACTTTATTCTTTGCGCTTCTCCACCAGACAATGTAAGAGCTGACTGACCAAGTGTGATATATCCAAGACCAACATCGTTTAGTGTGATCAATTTCTTTTTTATTGATGGATGGGCATCAAAGAAGGTCAAAGCGTCTTCGACAGTCATATCAAGAATGTCACTTATATTTTTTTCTTTATATTTAATTTCTAAAGTCTGTTCATTGTATCTTTTCCCATTGCAAACGTCGCATTTCACATAAACATCAGCAAGGAAATGCATTTCAACCTTAATCATTCCGTCACCTTGACAGGCCTCACATCTTCCACCTTTAACATTAAAACTAAATCTTCCTGGTTTGTAACCTCTCGATCTTGCTTCAATAGTTTGAGATAAGAGATCTCTAATATGAGAAAAAAGTCCTGTATAGGTTGCAGGATTTGATCTTGGAGTTCTACCAATAGGAGATTGATCAATACTAATGACTTTATCAAGGTGATCCAATCCTTCAATTTTTTCACATTTTATCTCTTTTGTGAGTTTTGATTTATTAAGTAAGAAAGAGCTTATAGGTAAAAGGGTTTGATTAATTAATGTTGATTTTCCAGATCCTGATACACCTGTGATACATGTAAAAAGACCAACAGGAATGCTTGCAGATATTTTCTTTAGATTATTTTCATGAGCAGCAATAATATTTATATTTTTATCTTTTACTTTTGTTCTTTTTTTAGGCACTTTGATTTTTCTTTTACCTGATAAAAATTTAGCAGTTATAGAGTTTTTATTTTTTAAAATAGCGTCTATATTTCCTTGAGCGCATATTTCTCCACCATGTTTACCAGCACCAGGACCAATATCAATAATGTGGTCTGCAGACCTTATTGCTTCTTCATCATGCTCAACAACAATAACTGTGTTTCCTAGATCTTTTAAGTTATTAAGAGTTTTGATTAATTTTGTATTATCTCTTTGATGAAGGCCAATAGAGGGTTCATCAAGAACATACGTAACACCTACAAGACCAGAACCAATCTGACTAGCTAGCCTTATTCTCTGAGCCTCTCCACCTGATAATGTCTCAGCACTTCTATCAAGTGTAAGATAACTTAAGCCCACATCTTCTAAGAAGGTAAGCCTATCTCTAATTTCTTTTAATATTTTTTCAGCAATTTTTTCTTTTGAACCTTCAAGTTTCATTTTTTTTATAAAACTTAGTGCATCGGTTATTTTCATAGATGTAATGTTATGGATTTGAGTATTGTTAATAAAAACATTTCTTGCATATGTATTAAGTCTTGATCCATCGCATTCATCACATGTGCTTTCAGACATTAATTTTGCAAGCTCATTTCTAATATATTCTGAATCTGTTTCTTTGAATCTTCTTTCTGTAGAAGGAATTACTCCTTCAAAACGATGTTTTCTTATTATCCTACTTCCACTCCTAAACCTGTGAGAGAAATCAATTTTTTCTTTTGTACCCCACAGAATTATGTCTTTAATTTTTTGAGGATAGTCTTTCCATTTTGTTGTTAAAGTAAAATCAAAATGATTACTAAGGCATCTTAATTGATAATAGTAAAATCTATTTCTTCTTGTCCATCCTTTTATAGCACCATTAGCAATTGAAACGTCTTCATCTTGAATTAGCTGTTTTTCGTTAAAAAATTGAATAACTCCAAGTCCATCACATTTAGGACAGGCTCCATGAGGATTATTGAAGGAAAACATTCTTGGCTCCAATTCAGGTATTGAATATCCACACTGGGAGCAAGAAAAACTTGAAGAAAATAAACTCAAAGAATTTGAATCAAGATCTTCAATTTCAATCAAACCATCAGATAGCAAAAGAGATGTCTCAACAGATTCAGATATTCTTGATCTAATATCATTTCCAGATTTAATTACTAATCTATCTATTACAGCTGAGATATTATGTTTTTTATTTTTTTCGAGATCTGGAAATTCTTCAATCGGATAAACCACACCATTAACCTTGACTCTCACATATCCGCTCTTTCTGAGCTCATCATAGATTGCTAGATGCTCACCTTTCTTATCTCTCACCACAGGAGCCATTATCATAATTTTTGAACCTTCCTTGAGCTTAAGGATTTCGTCACATATTTCAGAAACAGTTTTTGCTCTTAATTCTTCATTATGATCAGGACATACCGGAGTGCCTATTCTTGAATATAGAAGTCTAAGGTAATCATATATTTCTGTAACAGTACCTACAGTTGATCTTGGATTATGCGATGTTGATTTCTGTTCAATTGAAATAGCTGGAGATAGTCCCTCAATTTGATCAACATCCGGCTTCTCCATCATAGATAAGAATCTTCTTGCATATGTTGATAATGATTCTACATATCTTCTTTGTCCCTCAGCATAAAGAGTATCAAATGCAAGAGAAGATTTACCAGACCCAGACAATCCTGTAATTACCACTATCTTGTTTCTTGGTATTTCGAGACTCACATTCTTTAAATTATGTGTTCTCGCTCCTTTTATAAAAATACTATCCATATGAAATAAAAATTCCGTGATGAAAAAATTAAATTAGGTTAAACTTCTACATATTATAAGAGGTAATTATGAGCAGAGGCGTAAATAAAGTAATTTTAGTTGGCAATCTTGGTCAAAAACCAGAAATGAGGTACACAGCAACTCAAACAGCTGTAGCAAATTTATCTATTGCTACAACTGAATCATGGAAAGATAAAGAAAGCGGCGAAAATAGAGACAAAACTGAATGGCATAGAGTAGTATTCTTTGGAAATTTAGCTGAGATAGCTGAGAAATATTTGGATAAAGGATCTAGTGTTTATATTGAAGGAAAAATACAAACTCGTAAATGGCAAGATAAAGAGGGAAAGGATAGATGGACCACTGAAGTGCTTGGAAATCAGTTAACTATGCTTGGCTCAAGAAATACTTCAGAATCTCCAGCTCAGTCCAATGACTCATCAAGCACTCCATTTCCAGAAGACGATAGTGGACCTGGTTTAACAGATGATGATATTCCTTTTTAAATATAAATTTTGTTAAAAGAATACGAAACTATTTCTCTTGAAGAAGTAAATTCAGTAGCGATTCTTAAATTAAACAGGCCTGAAAAACTCAATGCATTTAATATGCAAATGTTAGAGGATATGCTTGATGCTATTGATTTAACAAATTCAGATGACAATATTAAATCACTCGTTCTGACAGGTTCAGGAAAAGCTTTTTGTGCAGGAGCAGATCTATCAGGTGGAGAAAAAACATTTGATAAAAGTTTTGATACAAAAGCAAAATATATTTCAGATTTTAGACGTGATGCTGGAGGAATATTAAATTTAAAGATTTATGATTCCCTCAAACCAGTTATTTCAGCCTGTAACGGAGATGCTATTGGAGTAGGTGCTACTATGCAACTCCCAACTGATATAAGAATTGCTGCCAAAAGCTCAAGATTCGGATTTGTTTTTGCAAAAAGAGGTATTGTCCCTGATGGATGCGCAAGTTGGTTTCTACCAAAAATTGTTGGCATACCTATGGCACTGGAATTATGTTATTCAGGAAAAATTATTGATTCAAACGAAGCACTAAGAATTGGCCTAGTTAACTACTTAGTTGAAGATAACGAACTTATAACAAAAGCTATTGAAATTTCTGATTTATTTTGTAATTCAAGTGCACCAGTTTCAGTGGCAATGACAAGACATATGCTATGGTCATTATCTGCAGATAATAATCCAGAAAATTCTCATATCATAGAAAGTAAGTTAATAGATTCAAGGGGAGCTTCTGAGGATGCTAAAGAGGGAGTTATGTCTTTTTTAGAGAAAAGAGAAGCACATTTTAAAAATAAAATATCATCTGACTTACCCTCTGATTTTCCATGGAGAAAATCACAATTTAATAATGAAGATTAGAAAATACCCATGCTTTTTGATGAATATAAATTAAAAAACTTAATTTTAAGAAATAGGGTTGTAATGGCTCCAATGACAAGGAATCAATCACCTGGAGGCATACCAACAAATGATGTTATTTCTTATTATGCAAGGCGTGCTAAGGCCGAAGTGGGGTTAATAATTACTGAAGGAATTGAGGTAAGCCATATTGCATCAAGCGCTTACCCAAATGTTCCAAGATTAGATACTAATAAAGCTAGAGAAGGTTGGAAAAAAGTAGTTGATGGCATAAAAAATAATAATGGAGCTGTAATAGCTCAGCTTTGGCATTGTGGAGGTTTTAGAAAGCTTGGTATGCAACCAAATCCTGAAGTTCCTGGATACACAGCTTCTGGTTTAGTCAAACCTGGCAAAAAAGTTGCCCACGAAATGACTTTACAAGATATAAAAGAAACAATTGACGCATATGCATCAGATGCAAAAATATGCCAGGAACTTGGATTTGATGGGGTGGAAATTCATGGGGCTCACGGATACCTAATAGATAATTTTTTATGGGGCGGCACAAATATTCGTGAGGATTCGTATGGTGGTTCAATTCAAAAACGTTCTCAATTTGTTTCAGATATTATCAAAGCAGTTAAAGAAAACGTATCTGACCAATTCATTGTTGGATTAAGATTTTCTCAATGGAAGCAGCATGATTTTAGTGCAAAACTTGCTTCAACCCCAGATGATCTTAAAAAAATATTAATGCCACCTGTAGAAGCCGGGCTAGATTTTCTTCATTCAAGCATGAGAAGGTTTTGGGAAAGTGAATTTGAAGGCTCAGATGAAAATTTAGCATATTGGACAAAGAAAATTTCAAATATTCCAACTATTGGCGTTGGAAGTGTTGGACTAGATTCTGATTTTATTGATATGACAGCGCCTGCTACCCCAACTAGCATCGATAAAGCTATAGATGACATTAAAAAACAAAAATACGATCTTATTGCAGTTGGAAGAGCATTATTATCTGACTATGAATGGGTAGTAAAAATGAAAGAGGGTAGACTTAACGATGTTATTCCGTATACCAAAGATGCTTTATTGAATCTTTATTAATACCTACTAATAACTAGACTTGCATTAGTTCCACCAAAACCAAAAGAGTTGCTTAGTATATTCTCTATCGTTGCTTCTTTTGTCTCAGTAACAACATCAAGACCCTTTGCTTCTTCACACAATGATTCAATATTAATTGATGGTGCTATAAAGTTTTCATTAATCATTATGATTGAATATATTGCTTCATGGGCACCTGTAGCACCCAGAGAATGACCGGTCATTGACTTTGTAGAGCTAATCATAGGAGCATCTGAATTAAATAGTTGCTTGATGGCATTCAACTCAGCAGCATCTCCAACAGGCGTGCTTGTGCCATGTGTGTTTATATAATCTATTTTTACGTTAGATTGTTTGATTGCTCCCTCCATACATCTTAAAGCTCCCTCGCCAGATGGCGCAACCATATCGTATCCGTCCGAATTGGCAAAGTATCCAGACAATTTTGCCAAGATTTTAGCACCTCTCTTTTTTGCGTGTTCCTCTTCTTCAAGTATTACCATCCCAGCACCACCGGAGATTACAAAGCCATCCCTATTTGAGTCATATGGTCTCGATGCTGTCATTGGTGTTGAATTATAGTTCGATGACAGAGCACCCATTGCATCAAAAAGACAAGAAGAACTCCAATGCTCATCATCACTTCCTCCAGCGATAACTATATCTTGCTGACCGCTTTTTATTAAGTCAGCAGCATGTCCTATACAATGAGCGCTAGTTGCGCATGCTGAGGATATAGAATAATTAATACCCTTCAATTTTAGTGCAGTGGCAATAATAGCTGATATTGAGCTAGACATACTTTTTGTTACTCCATAAGGCCCAATTCTTTTCGGTCCTTTTTCTCTTGCTATATCTCCACTTGCCACCATAACCCTAGTTGAGGCACCACCAGATCCTGCAACAATACCAATTCTTGGAGAATCCAGCTCTTCTTCATCAATACCTGCCATAATCAATGCATCTTTTGTTGCTAAATAAGCATATCCAGCTGATTCCCCCATAAATCTTAATAACTTTCTATCAATATATTCAGATAGGTTGATATTTACAGATCCCGAGACGCAACTTCTAAAACCCATTTCAGAATAAGTTTCATTAAAAACAATTCCAGATTTTCCATTTTGTAAACTTGTCAGAACTTCATCATGACTATTACCAATGCAAGACTTAATTCCAATACCTGTTATGACTACGTTTTTCATCAAAAATTACTTGGATCTTTAAATAATCCAACTTTAAGTTTTTCAGCAGTATAGATCTTTTTACCATCAACATACATCTCACCATCAGCAAGACCAACTATAGCGCCTCTATTTATAACTCTTTTAATATCTATTCTATATGTAACTATTTTTGCACTAGGAAGAACTTGACCAAAGAATTTAATGTTGTCTGCACCAAGTGCTCTTCCAATGCCAGGTAAGCCAGTCCATAAAAGATAAAAACCCAAAAGCTGCCACATTGCATCTAAGCCAAGACACCCTGGCATAACAGGATCTTCCTTGAAATGACAATCAAAAAACCATAAATCAGGTTTTACATGAAGAATCGCTTCAATTGAACCGTTATTATGAGAACCTGAATGATCATCTATGTTAATAATTTCATCAAACATTAGCATTTGATCTGATGGCAGTCTTCCATCACCATCTTTTGTGAATAGCTCACCATTTGAACATGCAACAAGCTCATCTTTTTTATAATGATTTTTTTGATTAAAAGTCATTTTTCCCTATTAAGAGCATTATTAGATAATTCTATCATTTCTTCTCTGATATCTAGGTTCTTTATTTTTTTTGCACATTCAATAGTTTTTTTATGATAATGATTTGCTAATTGCTCAGTTTTTTTTATTCCACTCAAACTTTCAATAAGCTCTAAATCCTTTCTTCTAATTTTTTTTGAAGAATAAAGAAGCTCTTTTAGAATCTTTTTTTCTTTACCATTGGCTTTTTGATAGGCATAAAAGAATGGGTACGTAACTTTACCTTCTTTTATATCTTGAAAAACAGGCTTACCTATTTTTTTATTGTTAGAGTAATCAAGCAAGTCATCTTTAATTTGGAACAATATCCCAAGATTTTTTGCACACTCACTTATATTAAATATGAATGCTTGATTTGCATTTGAATTTATTGCGCCTGTTTTAGCAGCTGCTTCAAAAAGCCTTCCAGTTTTGTAATAACTAATTTTTTTTAACTTTTGAAGCGTAATATTTAAATTTCGAATAGCATCTAATTGTATTAACTCACCCTGAGAAATATCATTAGTTGCATTAGCAAGCTCCTCAAGTATTTTTTTGTTACCTATATCGACCATATACATAAAAGCTTTTGAGTAGATATAGTCACCAATTAAGACACCATGAGAATTGGTCCATAATTTATTAACAGATTTAGTACCTCTTCGCACAGCAGAATCATCGACAACATCATCATGAATCAATGTTGCTGTATGTAACAATTCAATAACAGAGGCTAACTTAATTCTTTTTTTATTTAGATTCTTTGATGACGCTATAAGGTTAAGTCTTGCTCTAATTTTCTTGCCGTTTGACTTAAAAATATATTTATAAAGTCCAGATATTGTTTTTTCTTTACTTATATCTTTCTTAATGAGTTTTTCAACAAGTTTTAAATCATTTGAAATTTTTTTGTTTTTATTCATATGGTTGTATTTAATTAATCAAAATGTAACCTAAGTATTGATAAATTCTTCATTAAAGCGTATATTTTGCGAGCTTTTAAGGATTATATTATGTATGCAGTTATAGAAACAGGTGGCAAACAACATAAAGTTGAAAAGGGCATGATTTTGTCAGTAGACCTTCTTAAGGAAGAAGTTGGTAAAAAAATTACTTTTGACAATGTTTTATTGTATGTTGACGGTGAAAATGTTGAGGTGGGACAGCCTTATCTTTCTAATGTTAAAGTGACAGCAGAGATAAAAGATACTGTTAAATCAGAAAAAATTACCATATTGCGTTTTAGAAGAAGAAAGCATAGTATGAGAAAATCTGGACATAGAGCAAAACATTCTCAAGTTGAGATCAAGAATATAAAATTAGAGAGTAAATAATGGCACATAAGAAAGCAGGTGGTTCAAGTAAGAACGGTAGAGATTCCAACTCCAAAAGACTTGGTGTAAAACGCTTTGGAGGCCAAATAGTTAAAGCAGGAGAGATTCTTATTCGTCAAAGAGGAACCAACACTCATCCTGGTCTTAATGTTGGTATCGGAAAAGATGATACTCTTTTTGCTAAAGCATCTGGCATGGTTCATTTTTCATATAAAGGCCCTAAAAAAAGAAAAACAGCAAACGTTATTCCTCAATAACAACTTAAAATGAATTTCATTGACGAGGCCTATCTCGAAATCAAGGCAGGAGATGGTGGTTCTGGAGCATCTAGTTTTCGAAGAGAAAAATATATACCTTTTGGTGGACCTGATGGAGGTGACGGAGGCAAGGGCGGAGATATATATTTTAAGGTAAATTTAAATCTTAACACTCTAATTGATTTCCAAAATAAAAAGATATTCAATGCAAAAAATGGTCAGCGAGGAGCTGGAAAAAATAAATTTGGGTCTGCAGGCGAAGATCTAATTATAGACGTTCCTCTTGGAACAGTAATATATGATCATAATACTGACGAAGAACTTATAGACTGTACTGATAAATTAGGTATTTATCTTATCGCTAGAGGCGGTGATGGTGGATTAGGAAATGCAAAATTTAAATCAAGCACCAATCAAGCTCCTAGAAAATGTACACCAGGCTTTAAAGGTGAGACTAGGTCGGTAAGACTTGAGCTAAAATCCCTTGCAGATGTTGGCCTCGTAGGCTTCCCTAATGCAGGAAAGTCTACTTTTCTAAATAAGGTGTCCTCAGCAAAGCCAAAAATAGGAGATTATCCATTCACAACCTTGAGACCTCATCTTGGGACTATTAAAGGTAATGACTCTAGTTTTGTTATTGCAGATATTCCAGGATTAATAGAAGGAGCATCTGATGGAGCGGGTTTAGGAATAAAGTTTTTAAAACATATTTCTAGAACAGGCTTATTATTAATATTTGCTGATTTATTTTCTACTGAAAATATCAAGCCTGTTAGGCAGGTTCAACTATTAAAAAATGAATTAGATTCATTTAAAGATGATTTAACACAAAAAGTATCATGGATTATATGCAACAAGATAGATTTAATTAATGATGAAGATCTTTCTCAAATTAAGACTGAGTTAGAAAAAGAATTAAATATGTCACCAGAAGAAATTTTCTTTATCTCAGCTGCAACTGGAGAGGGGACTTCTGAATTATTGAAGAAACTTGAAACCGAGGTAATTAGAAGTAAATCTAGTTTAAAGCTTTAACAGCTTTTGAGAGTCTGCTTTTAGTTCTTGCAGCTGCATTTTTATGGATTACATTTTTTGAAGCCGCCGCATCAAGAATCTTTTGCGCCTTTTTGAATGATTCGCTAGCTTTATTTTTATCATTAGATTCAATGTCAGCTCTAACAGCTTTAACAGCCGTTCTTACTACTGATCTTTGAGCGTGACGAAGCTTATACTTATCAGCATTTTGCCTTGCTCGTTTAATTGCTTGTTTTGAATTAGCCATATTAATTTAAATTTAGGCCGCTAGTTTAATTAGCTAATCAGCTTATGTCTATTGTTTTTATAAAAAAAAACGGCAACTAAGTTGATAGCTGCCGTTTTGAATTGATATTTAGAATTTATAAACTACTTCAGCTCCAACAATTTTGCCTTTTGCCAATGGTGCAAAAGTACCACCAAAGCTTAAATTAGTGTCACCACCATGCTTAACCTCATTCTTAAGATTTTTAGCATATATTCCAATATTGATTTTTCCATCAGGTGAATAGACGTCATATCCAAGATTTAAAATATCCTGTTCATTTATATATCCTTGATTGTTTTCATTGTAGAAAGACTTATCTCTGTGATAAAAACTAAATCTTGATATTGACTGCCAAGAACCTATATTTCCATCGACATTAAAACCAATGCTATATGTAAGAGGAGCTGCTCTAGGAATTTCAAGAGCATAATCCAATGCATTTATTATAAAATCACCATTCAGGTCAGAAATTAAGTTTTCATATTTTGAATGAACATATCCCACTGACGCAACCATGGTTACAACATCTGAAATTAAATAAACTCCATCCACTTCAAAGCCTCTGTAAGCGATATCACCAGCATTCTTAACTACCTGAGCAACACCACTGACTGGATCTTGAATATTAGTCATTCTTTGAGAATCATCTACCATAGTGTTGAATAAAGCCCAGTTTAGCCTACCTTTTTCAAAGTCTGTTTTCATACCAAACTCAAGAGTTTCAACTATTTCGTCATCTGCTTTAGGTGATGCATCTGGAAAAGTTGCTAAATCAACACTATTTCTTAAGTTATAACCACCAGATTTAAAAACTCTTGTCCAATAACCATACATCATTGAGCTTTCACCAGCGTTATATGTAAAACCAATTTTTGGAGATGTTGTTTTCCAAGCATCATTATCGACATAATCAAATGTACAAGTTCCAGCTGGTACGCTGCATGGTGGAGTAGGACCAACTGCAACATTTCTGTTTATTGAAGCTAAATGAATTTCTTTCTCTTCATCAGTTAATCTAACACCTATGTTTACAGAAAGATCATCATTGACTGCATAATCCAATGTTGTAAAAAGAGCTGTTTGTTCAACATTATGAAGACCACCACCGGATTGCCATAAAAATACGCCAGGTAAACCACCAGCTGCATACAAAGCGCCTCTTAATGCTCTATTGTCCCAAACCATTACATCAGCATCAAACATAAATAGACCAGCAGTGATATCTAGATTATCTGTTAATGAACCAGAGTATCTTAATTCATTACTAACTTGCTCCATTGACGAAGATCCTGGCGCGTCAAAGAAACTAATTGATCTTGCATCAACATCAAGGTCAACTTCTAAAGAATATTCTCTTTTGCCGAAAACATTAGTCCACGTTCCATTCTCTCCATGCCAGTTTAATGTTGCAGTTACAAAATCTGTTTCAGAAATTTGATAACCTGCATTGTCATTACTGAAGTCTAGAGAATTTCTGTCAAAGGTGCTATTTGGTGCTGGCACTGCAGCTCCGTCATCAGCCTGACATCCAGTCCCATTTGCTCCTAAATGACACTGTGCAGCTGGACCACTTCCATCTTGATCACTGTTTTCTATTCTCAATGTCATATCGAATTTATCACTTGGTTCATATACAAAAGCTAGCCTGACTGTATTTTGTTCAAACTGGCCATGATCTGATCCATCAAATGAATTTTTAAAGTAACCTTCGTCATCGCTTCTATGAAGACTAATTTTTGCCTTCAAAGTATCGCTGATAGGTCCTGAATAACTATATTGAACAATAGAGTTGTTACCACCTGGGCCTCCTCCTTCAAAAGCAACTCTTGCTTTTTGCTTTATTTCATCGCCTGGAAGAGCAGTATTTACAAGAATTGCACCACCTGTTGAATTTTTACCAAATAATGTTCCTTGAGGGCCTCTTAAAACTTCAATACTTTCTAAGTCAAACATATCAAAGACCATTCCAGCACTAACGCCCATGTATACACCATCAACCACAATTGCAACAGCAGGCTCAACAGACGCAATGGATGAATTAATACCAATTCCTCTGATACTAAAATTCTGAGTACCTTTTGTTGTTCCAATATCATCCATAGCAACATTTGGTATTCCTACAGATAAATCATTAAAGTCTCTAAATTTAAGGATTTCTAATTGTTCTTGATTTAAAGCTGTAAGAGCAACAGGCACACTTTGAGCCGATTCTTCTTTTTTTCTTGCAGTAACTACAACTTCTTCAATTAAAACACTACTTGAAATTTTAGATTCATCTTCTTGTGAATTTATATCAAAAGCAATGAACAACAAAAATGAAATAGACATTATTTTCGTAATAAGTTTCATAAAAGCCCCCTAGGCTATTTTTAAAGTTAATATTGTGAATTCAGTTTGAATTATATACATATTTTTTGTAACTATCATCAATTGATAATACAAAAAATGGTGGAGGCGGCGGGAATTGAACCCGCGTCCGCTAATCCTTCAGCCTAACTT
>OCZA010000158.1_pt1 | contig 23886 bp, 24 predicted proteins | sample 1539021 | NCBI WGS metagenome assembly OCZA01 (sample SAMEA2619376, study PRJEB22493) | marine metagenome | biome: marine biome (ENVO:00000447); feature: surface water layer (ENVO:00002042); material: "saline water (ENVO:00002010), including plankton (ENVO:xxxxxxxx)" | depth 5 m | reverse complement strand
CTTCTTTTATTTTTTTCTCTTCAATATTTTTATTTTTTTCTTCAATTCTCCCAGACTTAATAACAACTTTATTTTTTAGATTATTTTTAATATCTTCTTTTATTTTTTCCTCTTCAATATCTTTAAAACTAGAATCAAGAAAATTTCCAATTCTTCCTCCAGAACAGGATTGCAATAAAATTAAAATAATCAAAACAAAAAAATTATTTTTTATAAAAACCATATTTATTTTTTACTTTTTTTATTCTTAGTGGTCTTTTTACTAGCTACTTTATTTTTTTTGAAACCAGAGCTCTTTTTATCTTTCATTTTCTCTTCTAATAAAACCAAAGCATTATCAAGTGTAAATTTTTCTAAATCAGTATCTTTAGGTAAAGAAACGTTTGTTTTTCCACACTTTATATATAGTCCATATCTTCCATTTAAAATCTGAATTTTATCTTTTAATTCTTTAGGTTTTCCAAAATCCTTTATTACTTCTTGTCCTCCTCTACCTAATTTTGGCATCGCGAGGATTTCTAATGCGCGCTTAAGATCAACCTTAAAAACATCATCTTCTTTTTTTAAAGATCTATTTTCAGACTCATCTTCATTTTTTATCCATTTAATATATGGACCAAATCTTCCCCTATCTGCCTCAACAATTCCACCTTCGGGATGTTCTCCTAGCAATTTTGGTAAGCTTAATAGTTCTAGAGCTTCCAATAAAGTTAAGTCATCAGTTTTTAACTCTTTTGGTAAAGAGGCCCTTCTTGGCTTCGCTTTGTCTTCTTCAGTATTTCCTAACTGAACGTAAGGTCCATAAGGGCCGAATCTTAAAAATACTTGCTCACCAGTTTTTGGATCAGTTCCAAGATCTGAAGGGCCACTAAGAATTTGATCAACTTTCTTTTTATCTAAATCTCCAGGAGTTATATCCATAGGGAGATTACCTTTTGCCTGTATTTCATTCCCTGATTCATCTATTTTTACCCCTTCAAGCCATGGTCCATTAGAACCAATTCTGACTACACAAGGTAAGTCATCAAAATCAACTTGTCTGTATGCTTTCCCATCAATATCACCCTCAGTTTTCTGAACTTTTACCTCAAGACCATTTTTACCTTTATAAAAAGTTTCTAAATATGGAAGCCACTCAAGATTACCTGAAGAAATTTCGTCCAATGAAGATTCCATTTTTGCCGTAAATGTAGTATCAACAAGATCAGGAAAGTGTTCCTCTAATAATGCCGTAACAGCAAAAGCTGTGAATGTAGGCGACAAGGAATTTGAAGAAATATTTGCATAGCCCCTATCTACAATTGTTCCAATAATACTTGCATAAGTAGAAGGTCTTCCTATTCCCTCTTTTTCTAAAACTTTGACTAATGCAGCCTCAGTATATCTAGCTGGAGATTTAGTTTCATGATAAGTAGCCTCTTTGCTATCAACTTCTAGAACAGACCCTTGAGTTAAATTAGGAAGAATGACTTCTTGCTGTTCTAGTGATGCGCTTGGATCATCACTACCTTCTACATAAGCTCTAAAAAAACCTGCAAAATCTATACTTTTTCCGCTTGACTTAAATAATCCTTCCCCAACTTCTATTTCAGCATTAATCATTGTTAATTTTGCTTCCGCCATTTGACTGGCAACAGTTCTTTTCCAAATTAATTCATATAAAGATAGATCTCTTCCTGACAGGTCTGTATCATTTGGAGTTTTAAATACTTCTCCAGCAGGCCTGATAGCTTCATGTGCTTCTTGAGCATTCCTAGCATTTGAATTAAATTGACGAGCTGAGCTTGATAAATATTCTTTCCCATATTTTGAATTTACACATTCTCTCGCCGCTCTAATCGCTTGTTCAGAAAGATGTACTGAATCAGTTCTCATATATGTAATAAAACCTTTCTCATATAAGCCTTGAGCGCATCTCATTGTTTCTCTTGCAGATAGTCGAAGTTTTCGATTAGCTTCCTGTTGCAAAGTACTAGTAGTAAAGGGTGGAACAGGCTTCCTAGTTGTTGGCTTTTTTTCTACTTTTAAGACTTTCCACTTTTCCTTAGATAAAGTTTTGAGAAGACTCTTTGCCCTGTCTTCGGTCAAAATTAAAGATTTATTACCTTTTTTTAAGTTACCTGTCTTTTCATCAAAATCAGAACCGTTGGAGATTTTCTGGGCATTTAGACTAAATAACTTAGATTCAAAAGAAATATTATCTTTAAGCAAAGAGGCTTTTAATCCCCAGTAAGAGGCTTTTTTAAACGCTCTCCTTTCTCTTTCCTTGTTAACAAGCAATCTTACTGAAACAGACTGAACACGACCAGCAGATAGTCTGGGAGCTACTTTTTTCCAAAGTAATGGAGAAAGTTCATATCCAAAAAGCCTATCAAGAATTCTTCTAGTTTCTTGAGCCTGAACTAATTCCATATCAATTTCTCTGGTCTCATCTAGTGCCTTATTAATTGCCTTTTTAGTGATTTCATGAAAAACCATTCGCTTAGTTGGGATTTTCGGTTTAAGAATTTGCATTAAGTGCCAACTTATACTTTCTCCTTCCCTATCTTCATCAGTTGCTAATAGCAATTGAGTAGCATCTTTTAAAGCATTTTTTAAATCTTTAACAACCTTCTTCTTTTCCTTTGGGACAATATAAAGTGGTTCAAAATCTTCTGTAGTGTTTACACCTATCCTTGACCATTTTTCTTTTTTAACTGATGCAGGAATTTCAGCAGCTCCTTTTGGAAGATCTCTTACATGTCCCATAGAAGCTAGAACTTCATAATTAGGAGGCAAAAACCTTCTTATAGTTTTTGCCTTTGTGGGACTTTCAACAATAACAAGTGTGTGATCCAAGGTCTATTTCGATAAAATTAGTGTTTTTTTAATCAATTAGGGCATATTATGATTAATTGAAACTTCTTCAAGCAATATTGCTCGAGATTTTCAAAACTCATACCCACAAATTATAATCAAGTAAGTTTAACTCTTACATCCTTACAATCAAACATTCAATTTAATTAAGTGCCCAACGAAATCTTTACAATTAATTTAAATGCTCAAGCAATTATTCCAGAAGCTTTCATTTTGCTTGGTATTGTTGGAACTCTTCTTGTCGATCTTGCTGGCGAAAAAACTGCCTCAAGGTGGGCACCAGTAATTTGTTACATTTCATTAGGCAGTTCTCTTATAAGTCTCGCTTTACAGTGGAGTAACCCTGTAAACAGTGCATTCCTTGGCTCTTTTAATTCAGATAATTTAGCTATTGCCTTTAGATCAATCATTGCACTATCAACTCTGATTTCTTTACTAATTAGTTGGCGTTATACAGAACAGAGTGGAAGTCCAATTGGTGAATTCGCTGCAATAGTCTTATCGGCAACTTTAGGAGCCATGCTTTTGTGTGGATCTACTGACCTTGTTAGTGTATTTATATCTTTAGAGACTTTATCAGTAGCTAGTTATTGTCTTTCTGGTTATCTCAAGAGAGATCCTAGGAGTTCAGAGGCCGCTTTAAAATATCTCCTTGTTGGATCAGCTGCTGCTGCTGTTTATTTATATGGATCCTCATTCCTTTATGGTCTTAGTGGTTCCACAAACTTATCAACAATTGGGGTAGAGATAATAAATAAACCATCATTTATTACATCCTTATCACTAGTATTTGTCTTATCAACTGTTGCTTTTAAGATTGCTGCAGTTCCTTTTCATCAATGGACACCTGATGTTTATGAAGGATCCCCCACACCTGTAGTAGCTTTTTTATCTGTAGGATCTAAGACTGCAGGATTTGCTTTTGCAATAAGAATTTTAAGCACTACTTTTTCCTCCTTCGATGAACAATGGAAACTATTATTTACAATTTTAGCCATCTTGAGTATGGCCCTAGGAAATATTGTGGCATTGGCCCAAACCTCAATGAAAAGAATGTTGGCTTACAGTTCAATTGGTCAAGCCGGATTTGTAATGATTGGCATAGTATCTGGAACACAAGATGGTCTTTCATCAGCTGTTTTATATTTAGCTGCATATTTGTTTATGAATCTAGGGGCTTTTTCATGTGTAATACTTTTTTCACTCCGAACTGGATCAGATAGAATTACAGATTATTCAGGCCTTTATCAAAAAGATCCTTTAATTACTTTGGGTCTGAGCCTATGTCTTCTTTCTCTTGGTGGGCTTCCGCCTATGTTAGGTTTTTTCGGGAAAATATATTTGTTTTTTGCAGGTTGGGCTAACCATCAATACCTTTTAGTAGTAGTCGGATTAATAACTTCAGTAATTTCAATTTATTACTACATCTCTGTTATAAAAATGATGGTAGTAAAAGAACCCCAAGAAGCTTCTGAAATAGTTAAATCTTATCCTGAGATCAAATGGAATATCATTGGATTACCTCCACTTAGAATTGCATTATATACTTGCATAGCTGTTACAGCTTTAGGAGGAATACTTTCTAACCCTCTTTTCAAATTAGCTAATTCAGCAGTATCAGAAACTCCTTTTTTACAAGATATATTAGCGATAACAAATAATGTTCTTTAGAAGAGAATTAATAAATGACTAAAAAAGTTGCGACCTTAGAAAAAGTATCAAAAATGTATGGCAAAGATGAACTTATCGTAAAAGCCTTAGATAATGTGAATTTAGAAATTTATAAAGGGGACTATTTGGCTGTTATGGGCGCAAGTGGTTCAGGTAAAAGTACTGCAATGAACATTATTGGCTGTCTAGACAGACCATCTCAAGGCGTTTATAAATTAAATGGAACTCCTGTTGAAAATTTATCTGATGATGAATTAGCTGAGTTAAGAAACCAAAAATTAGGATTCGTTTTCCAACAATTCCACCTTCTCTCAGACGCTACAGCACTAGAAAATGTTCTTTTACCGATGATTTATGCAGGGGTAGATCCTATAGAAAGAGAAAAAAGAGCAAAAAATGCATTAGACAAAGTTGGACTTTCTGAGAGAGTAAATAATCGTCCTAATCAATTGTCAGGAGGGCAACAACAACGGGTAGCTATTGCAAGAGCCATTATCAATAATCCTGCAATTTTATTAGCCGATGAACCCACTGGCGCTTTAGATTCAAAGACGACAGAAGATGTATTAGACCTTTTTGATAAACTTCATGAATCAGGTATAACTATAGTTTTAGTTACGCACGAAGATGAAGTTGCAAGTCGGGCAAAGAAAATAGCAAAGTTTAAAGATGGGAAAATAATTGAATTAAAAGTTAAATAAATTTAAAACCTCGTTAATATTTTCTCCTGGATTCCATTATAAATTCTCAAATTCCCATTATTATCTACCTCTTTTATTAACCAATCATTTGAGTTATATCCTCTAGGTAAATGTTTTTTTGTAAGATATTTATTTGCGTTTTTAATAATATATTCTTTTCTATCATTACATTCGACTGACTCATGAATAGTTTTAAGGATTTTTGCAGTCCAATAATATTCGCATATATTTTTAGTATTAAGTATTTCAGATAAAGCAATGCCCTCTAATGGAGTTTTATTTAAAAAATTCATGCCGATACCTATCCTTACATAGATAATTTCTTTCCCTCTTGTTATCACTCTGGGTAAAAATCCAATTAATTTTTTTGAATTAAAAAAAATATCATTTGGCCATTTTAAATCGACTTTTATAGATTCCTTATTCAACATTTCACATAACTTAATTGCAAATGAAAGACTAAATATCTCACTTGAGAATTTTGGGGTAAAAATTGGATAAGCCGCACTTAGCCATATTCCTCCTTTAGGAGAAATCCATCGTCTTGAATTCTGACCTATTCCTAAAAATTGCTCTTTGGCTACTATTGCTCTTGGTTTATATCTTTTGATTGGAGAATCTTGGAGCCAATTTGTTAGTTCGTATTCAGTACTTTTACATTTTAATTTGTATTGAAGTTTCCAATAAGGACAAACTCCCTGGATTTTTTTGTAGTAATATGCAGTCTTAGCTACTGATCCTAAAACTTTCACAAATCCTTAATATAAAAAACAGGCAATCTTGACAAGATTAAATTATCTTAAATCTTATAACTTTAATTATATTAATTGAATAAAAAATATTTACCAATATTGAATAAAAGATATCCATCTTCAATGCGAAATTGTATTGATAATTTCAAAAAATCATGGAAAGACTTAGATAAACTATCCAAACTAAATGAGAATTGGGAAAAGTTAATTGGTCTGGAATTATCTAAAGCATGTAAGCCATTAAAAATTGAACAGAAAACTCTTATTATTGCTGTAAATCATCCACAATGGAGGCAGGCACTAATTTATAACAAACATAGATTAAAGGAGAGTATTAGCAGATTTGGAATAAATTTAAATGAAATAAAGATAATTCAAAATTATGAAGTCAAAAGCTTAGATAAAAAAGAGATTAATGCAAAAACAGTCTGGGAAAATCATCCGAGCAGAATAAAGAATAATAATATGGTTATTTGCAAAATATGCAATAGTCCTGCACCAGAAGGTGAGATATCAAGATGGGGGAAATGTACTTTTTGTTGGAGAAAAAATAATTAAGATGAATTTTATTTTTCTAATATTAATATTCCCATTTGATTGAAAAAAATAGTCCTATATTCAACTTTCTTAAACCCTACTCCTTTTGCAATTAGCAAAAGTTTTCTTCCCTCTGGAAAATTTTTTATACTTTTTTCAATATAAGAATATTCTTTACTCAATTTAAAAATTTTTGAAATTGGGACCACAACAAATCTTAAATATATTTTTTGAAACAAATCAGCTATAGAATTAAATTTAGAATGATTAAAGTCAAGAAAACCAGCTCTACCAGTATCACTTAAAAGATTAAAGACTTTTTTTAGTCCTTTTTCCACATTGACCAGATTTCTTAAACCATAAGACATACAAATTCCATCATAATTTTTTAAATCTTCATCTATTTCTAAGATATCTTGCATCTCCCAAGAGATAAATTTATTTTCAATCAATTTCGACTTTTCCATTGCAATATTTAAAATTTCTTTTGCACTATCTATTCCAGTAACACTTCCATTGGGCCTAACTTTTTTAAAAATTAAAAATGATAAATCCCCAGTCCCACAACATAAATCAGCCCAATTTTCTCCATCAATTGGTTTTAATAAATCAACTAATGTCTTTTTCCAATATTTGTGTAATCCCAGACTAAGCAAACTATTTAAAAAGTCATAACTACAAGAAATTTTATTAAAAATAGTTTTAACCTCATTAGTTTTTTTATATCGCATATTTAAATATTTTTAATTAATGATAAATTATTTTTTTTAATTAGGTCTTATTGGTAGTTTCTTTTCAATAAGAAAAGATTTTATTTCATCTATAGTAAGTTTTTTATCATGCAGTAAAGATGCTAAAAGTGCTGCAGAGGCTTTACCTTTGGTAAAAACATCATAAATATCTTCTACTGAGCCTGCACCCCCAGAAGCGATCACAGGGATATTAACTGCATTTGCAACTGTTTGAGTCAATAATAAGTCGTATCCATTTTGTGTCCCATCACCATCCATTGAAGTTAATAAAATTTCTCCAGCACCTAATTCCTCAACTTTTTTTGCCCAACTTATTACATCTAAACCAGTATTCTCTCGCCCACCCTTAACATATACTTCCCATTCATTAGATTTATTAATTTTTTTTCTTGCATCAATAGCAATAACAATACATTGTGTTCCAAAATTTGCAGAGCTTTTGGAAATTATGTCTGGATTTTTAACTGCAGAAGAATTCAAACTTACTTTATCTGCTCCTGCTCTTAAAAGATCATTAATTGAGATGATCGAATTTATTCCACCACCAACAGTAAATGGAATTTTAACTGATTTCGCTGTTCTAGAGACAAGATCAACTAATGTTTTTCTATTTTCCACACTAGCTCTTATATCTAAAAATACTAATTCATCCGCTCCTGCTTCTGAGTATTTACAAGCTAATTCGACAGGGTCACCAGAGTCTCTAAGGTTTACAAAATTAACACCTTTAACTACCCTTCCATTAGCTACATCTAAACAAGGAATTAAACGAAGAGCTACCATTTTAATAAAAATTGTCCAAAGGCTGTTAATCTTGCATAATAGCTTCCATTTTACCTCTTATGGCTGAAACAAAATTATTACCCAAAATTGGTAGTAAAGTTAAAATTAACATTAACAAAGTTAAAGATAGATTACCTGCAAAGCTAATTGATCAAATATCATCAAACCCAAGAGTTGTAACAACTGGATATAAAATGACCGATGGTAGAAGTATTGGTATTACTGTTAAATTACAAAATGGAGAAGAAAATTGGTTTTTCCCTGAAGAAATTGAGAAAGGTTAAATATTAAAAGTGAATGATCCAAAACAATTATTAGGAATTAAAGGGGCTTCAGAGACTTCAAGTATTTGGAAACTACGTATACAATTAATGAAGCCAATCACATGGATCCCTTTGATATGGGGGGTAATCTGTGGAGCCGCCGCAAGCGGAAACTTTCAGTGGACAATAAGTAACGTTTTAGCCTCACTAGCATGCATGCTCATGAGCGGACCACTTCTAGCAGGTTATACCCAAACTATTAATGATTTTTTTGATAGAGAAATTGACGCTATTAATGAACCTAATAGACCAATACCTTCTGGAAAGATTTCGATTAAGGAAGTAAAAATACAAATTTGGGTATTACTTATTGCTGGTTTAGTAGTCTCTTTTTTATTAGATTTATATGCAAAACATAGTTTTCCCTCTGTCTTTCTTCTGGCTTTAGGTGGGTCTTTAGTAAGTTATATCTATTCTGCTCCTCCTTTAAAATTGAAGCAAAATGGATGGCTAGGAAATTATGCTTTAGGAGCTTCATATATAGCTCTCCCATGGTGGGCGGGACAAGCCTTATTTGGGAAATTAACTATTATTACTGCATTACTAACTCTTGCTTATAGTCTTTCTGGACTCGGAATAGCAGTTATAAATGATTTCAAAAGTGTTGAAGGGGATTCAAAACTAGGATTGAATTCGTTACCTGTAATATTTGGAATTAAAAAGGCTAGTAGAATAAGTGCTGGTCTCATTGATATTTTTCAATTAGCAATGGTTATCGTATTAATTGTTATTGGACAACATTTAGCATCAGTAATTTTAGTTTTACTGGTAATTCCTCAAATTACATTTCAAGATATGTGGTTACTAAGGGACCCGTTAAAATTTGATGTCAAATACCAGGCAAGTGCTCAGCCATTTCTTATAACTGGAATGTTAGTCACCGCTTTAGCAATAGGACATAGTTTTTTAGTAGCTTAAAGTGAATGGAATAAAATATAAATATTTTATTTTTAGCTCATCAATATTTATTTTCTTTGTCATATTTTTCCCCATACTTAATTTAATTAGGATTACTTTAAATTTTGACCCACTTAAAATAAATACTTCAAAATCAATACCCTATTCTTATGAAATATTCTCTTCTGATAATAAAACATTAAGAAAATTAAGTCGAAAATTCGATGTTCTTGATAATACAAATGCGATACCATTTTTTCTAAAGTATTCTTTTATCTCTGGTGAGGATAAAAGATTTTTTAACCATAATGGAATTGACTTAATAGGTTTATCAAGAGCCTTTATTAGTAATATTCAGAGCGGATACTTTAAAGAGGGTGGAAGCACTATTACTCAGCAAGTAGCAAGATTAATTTTCTTAAATAATGATTTAAGTTTTCAAAGAAAAATTAAAGAAATAATAATTTCCTTAGTATTAGATTTGAAATTCAGTAAAAATCAAATTTTAAAATTATATTTAAATAATATTTACTTAGGATCAGGAGCTTATGGTATTAATGAAGCCTCCCAAGTTTATTTTGGAAAACTTATAACGGAATTATCATTATCTGAGGTTGCCTTAGTAGCTGGATTAGCACCTGCTCCCTCAATTTATTCGCCTTATGAAAATATCGATTTAGCTATTAAAAAAAGAAATAAAATTTTAAAAGATATGTATATTGATGGCTACATATCTTTAGACGAGAGAAATGAAGCCCTAAAGGAAAAAGTTAAATTAAATTATTCAATAAATAATAAAGATTCTAAAGATAATTTATTAGTAAATTTCATCCTCAAGGAAACAAATAACAAAATCAAAAATCATAAAAAGTACAAATTTTTAAGGATAAAATCGAGCATCAACAAAGATTGGCAGGAAATAGGACAAAAAATTTCTAAGTCTATAGGGCCAAATAATATTGAAACAGCATTGTTATCAATAGAATCCAATAGCGGTTTAATTAGAACAATGATAACTAGTAAGAATCCAACAATAAACGAATTTAATAGAGTTACCTCAGCCATAAGGCCTTTAGGTTCAACTTTTAAAATTATTCCATATACTGCAGCATTAAAAGAAGGTATAAAATTAAGAGATAAATTCGAAGATTTACCTAAGTGCTGGAAAGATTATTGTCCCAAAAATTTTTCTGAAATTTATCGAGGTAAGATATCTTTAATAGATTCTTTTAAAACTTCTTCAAATATAGTTCCTCTAAAAATTTCTAGTAATATAGGTCTTAAAAAAATTATAAATCTAGCTAATTTATTTGGCCTAGGGTATGAACAACAGCTTGAAGAATTTCTACCATTAGCTATCGGATCTTATGGAGATAGCCTCCTAAATATTACAAATGCCTATGCAGCTTTGAATAGCAATGGAAATCTATATAAGCCAAGCATTCTTGAAAAAATAGAATCAAATAATTATGAATTAATTTGGGAAAATAAATTTATTCATGAGAAGATATTAGATTCCGAAGTAAACAAAAGCCTAAATAATCTACTTGAAAAATCAGTTTCGGAAGGTACTTCGATAGCAGCCTCAATTAAAGGAGAAAGAGTATATGGCAAGACAGGAACTTCTGACGGGAACAGGGATCTTTGGTTTATTGGTTCAATTAATAATCTTACTACCGGAGTTTGGATAGGTTTTGATGAAAACAAAGAATCTAAGTTATCTAGCGGTAATGCCGCTTATTTTTGGAAAAAATTCATAAGTAAAATATATGATTTAAAGATTTAATAATAAAATACTTTATTTTTATTTATAAGAAATTTTTGCTGCATAAAATCCATCTCCTGGTTCATCAAATTTCGGTAAGATTTGTTTTTCACTATCTAATTTAATTTCCTTATTTTTTGTCAAAAATCTTTTAATTAGAAAATTATTTTCTTCAGGACATATTGTACAAGTTGAATAAACTAAAGTTCCATTTCTTTTTAAAAGAGGTAAAACGCTTTCTAATAATCTTTCCTGTAAAAGAATTAATTGATTTATTTTATCCTTACTTAAAGACCATCTTGAATCAGGATTTCTTGCTAAGGTTCCAATCCCTGAACATGGAGCATCAATTAAGATTTTATCAAAATAAGAGATAAGATTTGGCTTAATATCAACTAAATTAGTAGCATCAGCTTTCAAAGTTTTAACACTTTTTATATTTAATCTTTCCAAATTTGATTGAAGTATTTTCAATCTTTTTTCTGATCTATCAACAGCTAAGATTTCAGCATCATCATTAGCTAACTGAGCTAAATGAGTTGTTTTACTTCCTGGGGCAGAGCAGGCATCTAGAATCTTTTCCCCTTTCATTGGATTTAAAAGAGGAGCGACCCATTGAGAAGATCTATCTTGGACTACCCACAGCCCATCGCTGTAACCAGGGAGTTTTTTAATAGACCTTGGATTAGAATTTAAAGCGATCCCATTTTTTAATTGACTGATTGCAGTAGCATTAATATTACATTCAGCAAGTTCATTCAAAAATTTATTTAAATCAGTTTTCAGAGAATTAATTCGCAAATCAATTGAAGGTTTTTTATTAAATGCCTTGGCGATATTTTTAGCTTCTTTTATTCCTACCCAATTAACAATTTCTTTTACAAGCCATATTGGTAATGACTCAAGAGAAGACAATCTCTCTATTTCATCTGAGGATATTTTTGGGACATTTTCTTTTTCTATATGTCTAACGGTATTTCGTAATATTGCGTTTACAGTTCCAGCCAAACCTTTTAAATCAGTTTTCTTTGCAACTTCTACAGTTGAAGAAATAGCTGCAGAAAATGGTATTTTATCCATTTTTAATAATTGATATAAACCTATATGTAAAAGCCATCTTAGTTTTGGTGGTTGCTTTATATGAGAAAGTTTTGATGTATGGTCTATCCAAAGATCAAGAAATTTTCTATACCTAATACATCCAAAAGATAATTCCGTTATGAATGCTATATCTAATGAATTGAACTCATAATTTTTTAGTACCTTTTCTAGAGCATGATCTGAATAAATTCCTGAACTTACTTTTAATAGAATTTCCCAAGATGCTTTTCTTTGAAGGTACCCTTTAATCAATGTATAAAATCTTGTTTAGTAATATATGCTAAATATACTATTAATTATGAATATTGTTCTTAGCTATTAATTGAAGTATTAAACCAAATAAAACCAAGAACACTAACTAAGGTTAAATTGAATCCCAAAAATATATAGATGTTAAGAGAATGGACTTTTTCTCTTGAAAATAATTTATTTTTTTTATTTTTTTTCATTTGTAATTAGAACAAAATTTAAAGAGATTAAAAGTGAATTACCATTTATTTTTCCTAAATCAAAAACCTCTCTAGCTTCGAAAGGAATTAATTCTTTTAGAGCAGTTAATTTCAAATACAAATTTATTATCCAATCTAAATTTTAAAAAAGTAAACAAAAGAGTAAAAATTGCACCTAGATAAATTTATTTTAGATTAATTAATGATCTATTTAACTATTAATCTAACACGTGTTTTTAATATTTATTAATATCATTAGATTCTCTTAAGTTTTAAAATTGACTATAAATTTAGTGTTTATTTTAATAAAGATTACTAATAAATTCCTCAGCTATTCTTAAATGACCATTTAGCTTTTCGTCACTCATTTTATCTAAATTTCTTGTTAACATTGCAAGTCTATATTGTTTTCTAAAATAAGTTTCATTATCTTTTATAAATTTCCAAAACAAACCATCCCAGATTGAACACCAAGGACCACTTTTATAATCAGACATTTTTTTCACATAATTTGAGCTAGAAATATAAGGTTTTGTTGAAAAGATCCCTCCATCGCTAAACTGACTCATTCCATAAACATTAGGGACCATTACCCAATCATAAGAATCTATAAACATTTCCATAAACCATTTATAAACATGATCAGGATGTATACGACATAAAAGCATAAAGTTACCTATTATCATAAGCCTCTCAATATGATGGCAATAACCGTATTTAATAATATTATTTATGACTATATCTACTGGATCGATTCCTGTGGTTCCCTTATAGAAACACTCAGGCATAGGCTTATTATCAAAATTCCAAAAATTAGTAGTACGCATTTGGGTACCATATTTTTCATAAACTAAGCAAATAAATTCTCTCCATCCAACTATTTGACGAATAAAACCTTCTAGAGAGTTAATAGGAACTTTATTTTTTTCACCATAAGTTAATGCCTTATCTATAACTTCTTTTGCAGTCAATAAACCGCTATTTAAAAGAGGGGAAAGTAAACTATGCCATAAAAAGACTTTTTCCTTACTAATTGCATCTTCATAATCGCCAAATAAAGAAAATCTATTTTCGAAAAAATCATGAAGCCAACTATCAGCTTCTTCGAAAGTAGTTGGATATATAAAATAATTACTTTCACCTATAAACTCTATCTGTAAATTAGAAATTATCTTTTCAGCCTGAATTACAAACTGATTTTTTGGAAATTTTGGGATTTCAGGAATGTTTATATTCTTGGGTAATTTTTTTCTATTTAATTCATCAAAACTCCATTTACCTCCTTGAGGTGAGCCATCAGGATTCAATAATATATTTTGACTTCTTCTTTGATTCTCATAAAATCTACCCATCAAGGGTTTTTTGGGATTAGATTTAAAAGACTTTCGTAAGTCTTCATTAGTTACAAACATTGGGGATTGGAAAACTTGTAATTTAAGATTGTTGGCTTCAACAAATCTATTTATCCTCTTCATAATTAAAAAATCATGAGGATTTATAATATTTATCTTTTGATATTTTCCTTGCAAATATTTTGATAAATACTCTACGGTGGAAAGATTATTTTTATTCTCAATATAAATAACTTTAAATCCTGAATTTTGCAGATATTTTTTATATGCAAGCATTGAAGCTTTATGGAAAATTAATTTATTTTTGTGATTAATTGACTTTTGAAATTTATCATTACCAAAAAATAATGAATCTTCCATCATCAAAATTTCACAACTTAACTTCAAGAGTGAGCTTTCTCTAAAAAGTTGATTTGGAAATATGATCGATATCTGATTCATACTAATGACTTCCTATTTCTGCATCTATTAGAACAGTATTTAACTTCCTTCCAACAATCTTTCCATTTTTTGCGCCAATTAAATGGCCTGTTGCAAACGGGACATATTTTGCTTGGTAGGATTTTCAAAATTTATAATTTTCTTTTATGAGTAGATTTAAATCTAGTTGAATCTTTAAGTTCCATATGTTTTGTTTTTCTTCCAGAAACTCTTTTTCTCCAAACTTTAAATGATTTTGGCTTAAGATTATTTCTCATTATTTTTATAGCATCTTCTTCTTTTAAACCAAATTGATACTCAATCGCTTCAAAAGGAGTTCTATCTTCCCAACACATCTCGATTAATCTATCTATATCAATAATTTCCATTTTTATTGCTTACATTCAGAAGTACAGAGTTTTTCAATATTTGATCTGCCAGTAATTTTAAGTCTGTATTTTGCCCAATATTTGTAAAATAACCTCAAAACCGGCGCAAGGAATTCAATTTTTAAAGGGTAGTAAACCCACCCTAACCCTATTAATTCATATGAATATGCTAATACGTCTAGCCCTTTGATAATATTTCCATTTTCTAAAATCCCATGAAGATTTGACATTGCTTCTGCATATGAGATGTCCTTAAAAAGAATAGGATTATAATTAACATTATTGATATCAACAAAGTCAATTTTATTTAACTCGTCTTTGCTTTTTAAGAAATTAGTTTCTCTAAGACATAATGGACAACCACCATCGAATAAAAAGATTAATTTATTTTGCATCTTACCTTTTTATTTAAATATAAAATTTAAATAACTTTTTTGTGGACAATTAAAAATTTAAAGATTTTTATGAACGTTACTGATGGATTTTCAAAAGAAGCTTTATAAAGCCTTAATAATTTGTTTCTCTAATTCAATCAAAATTTTCCTAATGTATTAATTAATAACCATTGATTAAGGGATACATCAATGGTTTAAATTTTTAATCGTCTAAAAGATGAACTCCTTCTCCAATATCTGGAGCGAATTTACAATATTTTTCGAACACAATTCCAACTCCTCTCATCTTCTCTCCAAGCTCATCGTTAAATTGTTTCCATTCTTTTGATTCATGCTCTGGTAACGTCCAGCCCTGGGCTTCCACCATACTCGTTATAACCGTGTAATCCCATTCAATGTAAGCCATTTAATCTCGTCTAAATTACTAAAATATTATAAACTAAATAACCGATTAATTAATCTATAGATTGAATTTGAAGTAATATAAAAGCAATCATTTAAAACTTTAAAAAATTTATATTTTAAATTATATTTTTTGGAACGAATATAATTAAATTAACTTTAAACATTTTTAAGATGTCAATTTTGCCAAGAAGATTTGAGCGAATAAAAAATGTTTTAAATTGCAGAATGAAAAACTTAACGGTTCTGGTAGAGGCAGTAAATAAGCCACACAATTTATCTGCGATATTAAGAACATGTGATGCGGCGGGAGTTTTTGAAGCGAATTTTATTAGTGAAAAAGATAAAGTTAAAACTTTTAACAGTACAGCTCAAGGGAGTCAAAAATGGGTCAAATTAAATAATCATGAGACAACAATTTCTGCAGTATCTGAACTAAAAAAGAAAGGTTTTAAATTATATGGAACAACACTAAATGAGAGATCAACTGATTACAGGAATTTTGACTATTCAGAAAATACTTGTTTTGTTTTAGGAGCAGAAAAGTGGGGTTTAAGTGATCAACTAATTTCAAAAGTTGATGAATCAATCTTCATTCCAATGTCAGGAATGGTCCAATCTTTGAATGTTTCAGTAGCAGCTTCTATTTTACTTTTTGAAGCTATTCGACAAAGAGAAAGTAAGAGTTTACTTCCTCTTAAAGGAGAAGGTTTAAGTGCAGAAGAATACGAAAAAACATTATTTGAATGGAGTTATCCTGAGTTAGCTTCTATATACAGAAAGTCTGGAAATAAATATCCAAAGATAAATCAGTATGGAGAAATTAATGAAGTTGTTAATAACTAAAAAATATTAAAATTAACTTTCAATTCTCAAAAATATTTTCTAGTTCTTCTCCTATAAAAGAAAGACCTAAGACTAAAAAAAACATTGCTAATCCAGGGAATAATGCAGTCCACCAAATCCCAGTTGGTATAGCCGCAAGCGCAAGATTAAGATCACTTCCCCATTCTGGAACATTTGCAGGAACTCCTAACCCTAAAAAGCCCAAACTTCCTAATACCAAAACAGCATCCGCAGCATTTAAAGTAAGGAGAATAGGTAAAGGAGTTATTACATTTGGAAGTATATATTTAAAAATTATAGTTTTAACATCAGCCCCCGAAACCCTTGCAGCTTCAACATATGTCTCTGATTTTATTAACATTGTTTGATTTCTGATTAATCTAAAATATTGAGGAGAATAAACTATACATAGGGCTATAGAGGCATTAATAATCCCTTTACCAAGTACAAAAGCTACTACTACTGAGAGCAAAATAACAGGAATTGAAAAAATAGTATCCATTACAAGTGATAAGCATTTATCAAGGATCCCTCCAAAATATCCACTCAATAACCCTAATGGAAGGCCTAAAATTAAAGCAAAGAAAATTGCAAGGAATACAACTTCAATAGCTATAGATGACCCTTGTAAAGTTCTTAAACAAACATCCCTTCCTAATCTATCTGTACCACATAAATGTTTTAAGGAAGGTGGTGCAAAAATATCATTACTAAATGATGATAAAGAATAACCAAAAAAGTTATTAGCCTCTAATACTTTCATAATTAATACTATTAAAAGATATGAAAGTACAATTAAAAATCCAGTCCTTCTAATATTTTGAGCAACTTGATTTGATGAGTTTGAATTCACAAATTTATGATTATTCGAATCAACTAAAATATACCTATTGTTTCAAAGATTAAATAGCTTTTAGTTTTTAATTTGAAATTAATTACTGATTTAATTTCAGAACTGCCATAAAAGCTTCTTGAGGTACATCAACTTTACCCATTGCCTTCATCCTCTTTTTCCCTTTAGCTTGCTTCTTCAAAAGTTTCTTTTTTCTAGAGATATCTCCCCCATAGCACTTAGAAAGGACATCTTTTCTTAATGCACTAATACTTTCACTTGCAATAATACGACTACCTATTGAAGCCTGAATTGGTATTTTAAATTGTTGTTTTGGTATTAGCTCCTTTAATTTCTCTACTAAGCCCCTACCAATTCCATAGGCCTTATCTTTATGAACAATAGAAGTTAAAGGATCAGCTCTTTCAGAATTTATAAGAACATCTAACCTAACGAGATCATTTTTTCTATATCCAATTAGATGGTATTCCATTGATGCATATCCTTGAGTTCTACTTTTCATTTGATCAAAAAAGTCAGTAACGACTTCTGCTAATGGTATTTCGTAAATCAAAGTCACTCTATCTGTAGTGATATATTTCATATCAATAAAAACACCTCGTCTTTCTTGGCATAAACCCATTAGTGTCCCGTTAAATTCATTGGGAGAATAAATTTCCATTTTTACATAGGGTTCTTCTATTGATTCTCTTGATTGAGGATCTGGGATTGTAGAAGGATTATCAATTAATATTTCTTCCTGATCGTTCAAATTAACTTTATATATTACTGAAGGCGCTGTTACTATCAAATCCAAATCATATTCCCTCTCCAATCTTTCCTGAACAATTTCCATATGAAGAAGTCCTAAAAATCCACATCTAAAGCCGAATCCCATAGCACTACTTGTCTCGGGTTCGTATTTAAGCGCTGCATCAGATAATTGCAGTTTTTCTAAAGACTCTCTTAAATCTGGATATTGATCGGCATCAGTTGGAAACAATCCACAAAACACCATAGGATTGGCTGTTTTATATCCAGGAAGAGGATCTTTAGCAGGAGAATTAAATAGTGTAATTGTATCTCCCACTCTTGCATCAGCGACTGACTTAATAGATGCAGCCAGATAACCAACTTCTCCCGCATGAAGTTCATTAACTTGCTTCTCATCAGGAGCCATTATTCCAATTTCATCTAACTCATAGTTTTTCTTACTTGCCATAAGTAAGATCTTGTCCTTTTTATTGATTGACCCAGCTATTACTCTGAAGTAAACAATTACACCTCTATAGGGATCATAATAAGAGTCAAAAATAAGCGCCTTAGTAGGAGATTTAACTTCATCTTTAGGATGAGGAATTCTACTCACAACAGCTTCTAATATATCTTCTATACCTTCTCCAGTTTTAGCAGAACAATTTATTGCATTAGATGTGTCTAATCCAATAATCTCTTCAATTTCTTGCTTTATTTTTTCAGCATCAGCACCAGGCAAATCAACTTTGTTTAAGACAGGAATTATTTCTAAATTATTTTCAAGGGCAAGATAAACATTGGCTAAAGTTTGAGCTTCTACACCTTGACTTGCATCAACAACTAATAAAGCCCCTTCACAAGCCTGCAAAGATCTACTTACTTCATAAGAAAAATCAACATGCCCTGGTGTGTCAATTAAATTTAAAATGTATTCTTGCGAGTCATCTGCTTTATATTTCATTCTTGCAGCCTGTAATTTGATTGTTATACCCCTTTCTCTTTCAAGATCCATACTATCCAAAAACTGATCTTGCATATCCCTTTGCTTCACAGTACCAGTATCTTGAAGCAACCTATCCGCGAGAGTAGATTTACCATGATCAATATGAGCTATTATGCAAAAATTTCTTATTTTTGAAACAGATATATCAGTCATATAAATTAAAGAACAATTCCTATATTTTTTCTCTTAATTCATAATAGCTAATTAAGATTATGGATGGAAACCTAAAATAGAATTATTTCTTTTTTTAATAATTTCTAAAAAATTATTATCACTTTCATTTTTTAATTCAGATTCATAAAGAAGATTACTTAATTTTTTCTCAAGATCAAATTTATCAGCATTAAAAAGGCAAGATTTTTTTAAAACCTCAATCATTATTGAAACTGCTGTACTAGCTCCAGGAGAAGCACCTAACAAAGCAGAAAGTGAGCCATCTGCAGAGTTGACAATTTCCGTGCCAAATTGCAAAGAACCTCCATCTTTAGTTTTTTTGATTATTTGAACTCTTTGCCCAGCATTCTCTAAATACCAATTCGAAGGATCAGCTGATGGCATCATATTCCTCAAGTTTTCAACTCGAGAATTATGACTCTTAAGAGATTGTGAAAAAAGATAATTAATTAATTCGTTATTCTTAATCCCAACATCAAGCATAGAAAATAAATTATTTTTTTTAATTGAACTAAATAAATCAAAATAAGAGCCTTTTTTTAAGAATTTAGTCGTGAAACCAGCAAAAGGGCCATAGAGAAGAAATTTTTTGCCTTCAATCCATCTTGTATCTAAATGCGGCACTGACATTGGAGGTGATCCTATATCTGCTTTCCCATAAACTTTTGCATTATGTTTTTCCGTTAAAGACTTTTCCTCACAAATAAGCCATTTTCCACTAACAGGAAAACCACCATATATTTTAGCTTCTGGAATTTTAGATTTTTGCAAAAAGTTTATTGTTTTGCCTCCAGCTCCAAGGAAAACATATGAAGTGCTCAGGGAAACTATTCTATCTAGTGAACGAACTTTTAATTTCCATTGTTTTTTATCTGTTTTCTTTAAATCTATTAATTCTGTATTATAACTAATTTCAACATTTTTATTCTTAGAAATATAAGTTAGATATTCTCTTGTTAAAGCCTCAAAATTGATATCTGTTCCTCTTTTTATTCGAGTAGCTGCAACTTTATCTAATGGATTTCTACTATTAGTAATAAGTGGTGCCCATGATTTTATTTGATTAAAAGATGATGAAAATTCCATGTCTGCAAACTCTGGATATTCAGACATTGCTTTAAATCTTTTTTTTAAAAAAGAAATATTTTCAGTACCTGTGACAAAGCTTATATGAGGAATAAATTTTAAAAATTTTTTAATATCTATCTTCCCAGTTGCATACAATGAGGCCCATAAAGACATTGAATTTTCAAAGGAACGATTTATAGAAAGGGCTTTATCTATTTGTAAATCTCCATTTTCATCTACTGGGGTGTAATTTAATTCGCAATTTGCAGCATGACCAGTTCCTGCATTATTAAATGCACCAGTACTTTCACTACCTGGTTTATTTAACTTTTCTATAATTAATATTTTTATTGAAGGTAAAATTTCTGTAATTAATAACGCAAGTGTTCCGCTCATTATTCCTGCCCCTACCAATATCGCATCATAACTATTATTTTTATTTGAGATGTTTTTAGAAGTCACAACAGAAAAATTATTTTTTTTGCAATTAATCGCATTTCTTTCTAGGCTTATTATAAAGTTAATTCAAAATTATGAGTACTGAAACATTACCACTTACAAATGAAAATGTAGAAACGGTTTTAGATGAACTAAGACCTTTCTTAATATCAGATGGAGGTAATGTAGAAATAGCAGAAATTGATGGTCCCATTGTTAAAGTAAGACTTCAAGGAGCATGTGGAAGCTGCCCAAGCAGTACCATGACATTAAAAATGGGAATAGAAAGAAAGCTAAAAGAAATGATTCCTGAAATCAGTGAAGTAGTCCAAGTTTTGTGAGCTATTTTTTAAAAAATTTTTACGACTCTTTGCTTAATTCCTTAGTTAATGATGATTTAAAATCTAAGCAATTTACAGGAAGTCCTTGACCTATAGCTATCAAAAGAGGAGCAAGAATTCCTAACGTAAATACTAAATTAGACTGATTAACTTCATTTTTACTTAATGTAAAAGTTATCAAATAAATAATAGTAAAGTATGCATGTAAAGAAAAAAATTCTTTTGGTTTTAAAGCGGGCCATCTCAAAGTATTTCCCAAAAAATATAAAAACCCTGTCATAAATTTAAATTAATTAGTAAAGCGGAAATTAAATATAAACCTAATCCCTTTTAGATATAAATCACACCAAAATTTACTTAAGATAATAATTAAAAAAAAATTAAAAAATTATTTCTATCCGTAATATCTGGACAGCAATACAAAAATACGTTTATAATTAAAAAGTAGCTATTGCTACATTTCGTTCACCTTCTTTAGAAGGCGCAGTTCGAGTCATACCAGGGAACGGGGGATGGCCGTTTTGTCACATCGAAACATGACTACTTTAACTTACAGAGGTAAAAACTACGTTCAAAACAAAAAGGCTGCTAAAAAGCAACCTGTTGAACTTACCTACCGAAGAAACGTATACACCAATAGAATGGATGACGCTTCTTCAAGTAATGAAAAGGCAGAATTAAATTACAGAGGTGCTAACTACACTAAATAATTTAATTCAAAAAAGAAAAAACCCCTAATAAGGGGTTTTTTTTTGGCTATATTTATTAAGAATAAGAATTATTTTAATGTCTAGCGATTGCTGCAATACTGATGAGTCAAATAAAAATTTGAAAGGTCTTGATCATAAAGATGCTATTCAAGAAAGGTATGGTTCTGCTGCATTAGAAAAAGAGAGTTGTCTTTGTACACCTGTTGGTTTTAATCCTGTTTTACTTGAAGCAATTCCTGAAGAAGTTATTGAAAGAGATTATGGATGTGGTGATCCAACAAAATATGTACAGAAGAATGATATTGTTTTAGATCTTGGTAGTGGGAGCGGCAAAAATGCCTTTATTTGTTCTCAAATTGTTGGGGAAGAGGGGAAAGTAATTGGGGTTGATCAAAATCCTGATATGCTTAAATTATCAAGATCTGCTTCCAAAAAATTTTCAGAAAAGATAGGTTTCAACAATACAGAATTTCTTGGAGGGTCAATTGAAAATCTCGATGAATTAAATAAAGATTTTAATCCATTAATCGCAGACAAATCAATTGATATTATTTTAAGTAATTGTGTTTTAAATTTAGTAAATCCTGAATCTAGAAATAATCTTTTAAGAAATATAAAAAGAGTTCTTAAAGATAAAGGAAGAATAGCCATTAGCGATATTGTCTCAAGTAAAAAAGTTCCTTTAAGATTGCAAAATGATCATGATCTATGGACAGGATGTATTAGTGGAGCGTGGTATGAACCAGAATTCCTAAATGATTTTAAAGATCTAGGTTTTAAAAACTTAGAATTCGCGGAGAGAAGTAATGAACCTTGGAAAGTTATTGAAGATATTGAATTTAGAACAGTTACTTTAGTAGGAAATATTTAGCCCTTTTCAAGAAATTTAATTTTAAAATTTGAATGACAATTAATTTAAGAGATCAAATACCCGCATTAAAAAATAAATATTACTTCAATTATGGAGGTCAAGGACCATTACCAAAATCTTCTCTAGAAGCAATAGTTAAAACTTGGGAAATCATTCAAGATTTAGGACCATTTACAAATGATATGTGGCCTTTTATTTATAAAGAAATATTGACCACAAAAAGAATTATTGCGCAAAAATTAGGTGTTAATTCAAAAAATGTAGCTTTAACTGAGAATATCTCTTCTGGAATGATTTTGCCTTTTTGGGGTATAAAAGTAGAAGAGGGAGAAGAATTGTTAATAAGTGACTGTGAACATCCTGGAGTAGTAGCTGCAAGTAGAGAATTTTGTAGAAGAAATAAATTAATATTCAAAATTTTACCAATCCAAAAAATTAAAAATCTAAACGACGAAAATATAATTTTAGAGATTTCAAAAAATCTAAATAGTAAGACTAAGATCCTAATTATTTCTCATATTTTGTGGAACTTTGGATATAAAATTCCTTTAAAACAAATTTCTATCGAATTAAAAAATAATCGAGAAAATTCTTATCTACTTGTTGATGGTGCTCAAACCTTTGGTCATATAAAAATTGAAGATGAAGTTTTTTATTCTGATCTATATTCCATAACTTCTCATAAATGGGCATGTGGTCCTGAAGGACTTGGAGCTATTTATGTCTCAGATAGATTTATTCATGAAACAGATCCAACAATAATTGGTTGGAAATCATTAAAAAAAGAACAAGGAATTTATGAGCCTTCAGATAATCTTTTTCATGAAGATGCAAGAAAGTTTGAAGTAGCTACCTCTTGTATTCCTTTACTTGCAGGTCTCCGGAATTCTTTAGATCTTTTGGATAAAGACTGCACTGAAAAAGAAAAAAGCAAAAATATCAAAAGATTAAGTGGAAAACTTTGGGATAGTTTAAGTCAATTTAAAGAAATTGAATTAGTTTTAGAAAAAAAATACTTAAATGGGATAGTTAGTTTTAATATCGAAAATATTGAAGATAAGGACAAATTTGTGAAGAAACTTGGAGAAAAGAAAATTTGGATTAGAGTTTTAGAAGACCCAAAATGGTTTAGAGCATGCGTACATCAGATGACAACAGACGATGAAATTGATTTACTTTCTGAAGAAATAAAAAAATTACCAGGGAATTTCTGAGCTGTCCCATGCAATAAATTTTCCAGTAGATGTTGGAGTTTGATTTTTAATAATATTGATCAAAAATTGGGATGATTTTTCTTTACTA
>OCZA010000157.1_pt1 | contig 23947 bp, 6 predicted proteins | sample 1539021 | NCBI WGS metagenome assembly OCZA01 (sample SAMEA2619376, study PRJEB22493) | marine metagenome | biome: marine biome (ENVO:00000447); feature: surface water layer (ENVO:00002042); material: "saline water (ENVO:00002010), including plankton (ENVO:xxxxxxxx)" | depth 5 m | reverse complement strand
CGTTGTTTGGTGTAAAGTCTACAGTTACAGCTCTAGTTGAGCCATCTGCTGTAAACGTTTGTGTTCTAGTTTCATCTTTATACGGTACAGTCTGGTAAACACTCTGATCAAGCACCTGTGCTCCTGCTTTGTGTATCGTTTTGATACCTGTTCCTAGTGTACCTCTGCGTAATTGTCTTAAAGTACCATCTTCTTTTAAGTAATATTCAATACGTTCTCCACCAATGAATACAATACCTGGAATACCTCTATCTCTGTTTGGATTAGGTAAAGTATCTGCATTAGTTACAAATATCTTAGTATCGTACCAGTTTAAGTTTTCTGCTAGTGTGTACTCTACATTATCACCTAAACGTTTAAAGTGTGTTCTGTTTAGCATATCTTTGAATTGTCTGTAACCAAACTTACCAACTATTGTACTGTTTGAGAAGTGTATCAACTCAAGACTATCATTAGCCGCAACATCTATTACCATTCTAATTGACTGCTTATCATCTTGTAAGTAATAATCAACACTTGGTGTTAACAATGTTCCGTTTTTAGTAATCCAAACATATTCAGCATCAATGGCCGCTTTACGTAATTTAATAATTCCATTTGTTAACTGATGGTATTCAGCATAATTATCTGTACCAACTGTTACAGGATTTCTAGTAACAACATCTAAGTTCATTCTTTCAATTTTTCTAACATCATGATTAGTTAATTGATAAACTGTTACACTTTCATTATTAGCTGGAGCAGTACCAAGATAAACTTTATCTGTAGTTTCAACCCATAATCCGTTACCATCTAAGTAACCAAATGCATATTCACCATTGTCAATTACATAAACATCTAGCACGTCACCGTCAACACCTACATCTGCAAAAAGATTTACTGTTGCGTTAAATGTATCCCAGTTCCAACTTTGTGTAAGAGTTTGTTCTACTCCATTTAGGAATACTCTTACTTGGTTAGCACCTACACCAGCTTGATTAATTTGATAATCTCTTAACTGGTATTGCCTGTTAGCTGTTGTTATATTAAATGACTGATTGTATCCTGCTCTTAATATCTTGTTTCCAACTTTAACAATTACATTATGTTCTAATGGTTTTTGATTCAATGGTGTTTGTGCAAGTGTAAACACTTTATTTGTTCCATCGCCTGTAAATGTATCTGTTGCAATTTGTGAGAATGATTTACTTGCACTATCAAATATTGCATATTGTATAACTGAATTATCAGCTGGTGCTGTACCCATCTTAAATACGCACAATCCTTGTCCAACATTATAAGTTGCATCTGTTTCTGCCATGTCAACGTTTACTGTTCTTCCATCAACAGTTAAGAAGAAACTTAATGTAGATTTATATTTTATAGGAGTAACAAATTGTGCTGTTGACCCGTCACCTGTAAACTGATCAACATCTAGTATATGCTCACCGTTATTACTCATTGTAATAATGTGTACCTGTTGCTGATCTCCTGGAGCAGTAGTTAACTTGATTTTTTTATTTTGGTAGTCTACTGTAAATTCTGTATCAGATAAAATAGTGCCATGTACTTTTATCCATACATCTTTTTGACTCATCGGAACATAATTAATATCAAAGTCTTTGTTTGTTCCGTCACCTAAATAGTTATAACTGTGTAACACACTTGAACCATCTCCAGTTCTTTCATATACTTTAATATCAAGTGTATCTAATACCTGTCCTGGAACAAGTTCCTCAGGACCTTTTGATGTTAGTGGAGTAACAAACCCATCACCATCAACGACAATTTCTTCTGCTTTAATTCCTCTAGCACTTTCATAAGCTAGATTACCACCTTGTAATAATGTGTCATAACCATCTGGATCTGGAATAAATGATCCATCGCTTGATGCTTTTCTAATTACAATAACATCATTTGCTACTGTAGGAATTAGTGTTTCGTCTAATTGAACTGAAGTTTGTCCTGAACCTGTAATCGGTAGCATAACTGCATTAGGATTATTAGCTGTTCCAATGCTACTTCCGTCCCATGTATCGTCATCAATTCTTATTCCGTTTTTGTATACATTATATACTACACCATTTTCTAATGGTTTAGCAAGTGCAAATACATTTGTACTTCCATCAAGTGTAAACACTTCGTCTTCGTAGGTATTATCATATGTGTCCCAAGTAGTAGTGTAATAAGGATCACTTGACCAACCTGTTCCAGAACCAAACGTGAAACTCTTAACTTCAATTCCACCATAGTCAACACCGTCCATTAACTGCGAAACATCATTACCTAACATTCCTGTTGTTGGACTATAAAATAAGTTAATCCTATCCTGTGCTTGTAGCATATCAATAGACTTAGAATACTTAACAACAATCGCTGAACCCGTTGCTGGTGGTTCTGTAAATGTAATGCGACCTTTGTGTCTTACATAAGACTTGTCTGTGTATTCTATATTGCTAACTGCATATTCACTCTGTAAACTTTCAACTCCTGCTACTGTAATTTCAACCTGTGTAGTTCTCAAATCCATTGGAAACTTAAGATTGAAAGTTGTTTGACTACCAGTACCAGTAAAGTTTTCTGTTTGTGATAATGTTGTAATTAAGAAAGTTCCAGTTGTTCTATCAAATCTTGAAACGTGATGAATACTTCTTATTTTGCTATTTCCTATTTCAGCTGTTATTGTAGCTACACTATAACTTGATTGATTCTGTGTACCGTCAATAGTAATAGTTGGAGCAGATAAGTATCCAGATCCTGGATTTGTAACTGTAATATATTTTATCGATCCGCCACTACCAAGTGTAGCTGTTGCCTTAGCACCTGTGCCGCCACCGCCACTAAATTTAATCTGCGGAACTTCTAAGTATCCTGAACCTCCGCTTTTAATATTAACTTTGGTAACTTCAAACCCAACGTTGTCTGCCCAGTATTTGTTAGGATAGCTTGTAATATTTGCATCTTGTCCATATATTAAATTATCTTTAACTTTTAAACTTGCAGGAACAATTTTACCATCGTCAACACTGAAAGCTGGTGGCATATCAAAATCTGTTACGCCTGTGCTAGTTGGATCAGTTTTTGTATAAGAACTTATATATTCTCTAACCTTAGTTTTATAAGGTTTAGCTTCTTCAACAAATTTTTCATAACTTGGTAAGCTATCATTTTGGAAAGTAATTTTCTGTTGTAAATCACCAGCATTATGTTTTGCTTTTAAGAAACTAGTTTTAAATGCCCAATCAACACTAGGTTGTTCTGCAAAAGCATAACGCATACTTGCAAAGAATAGGTTATTGTATTCAACAGCAAGAGTGTTTATAAAGATATGATCTCGTAACCCTGTTAAAATATTTCTTAATTCAAGAGTTGGTTGATCATCGTAAAATGAAGTATCATAACTTAATCCATCGTAACCAACATTACTATTTGCTGGATTATACAATGCTGTTTTTAATTGTATAGTTCCGTTCTCTCTACCTATTGTTTTATATTTTGTAGTGTAGTCGGCTCCGTCATTACTAATCTTCTCAAGTAGTAACCAACCACCTGATCCGATTGTAGATATTTTAACAATATCTCCTATAGTATCTGATAATCCTTCTAGCTCATATGAGTAGTCAACTAGGAAATCTACTTCAGTAAATTCACTGTAACCTGTATCATACCAATCTGCATAGTCCCACCAGTTAGTTGTATCATAGCTTGAACTTGAAGTTCTTTCCCAAATTTTAGTTAAATTGTTATAGGCATATATTGCCCACTTGTTACTAACTGTTTCGTCTACACTAACTAGTACACTATATTTTCTTATTTCTAAACCAGTTGTCGTTGCATACCCTGATCCTGAATTTTTAACAGTTGCACTTGTTACTGTACCTGCTGTATTAATTTCTAGAGTTACTTCTGCACCCGAACCATTGCCTACATTACTAAATGTATATGTTGGAACTGTTGTATATCCTTTACCTCCATTTGTAATTGTTAACCTGTCAAGTTTACCATTCACAAACACTGGTGTTATTACTGCTGGAATAACATTTGATATTCCTACAAATCCTAGTTCAGCATGAGTTGTTACTGACTTATCAAACTTTCTACTTAATAAAGTAGGTATTGCATCTTTGCTTAAAAAGTTTGTTAAATTATATTCATCAACAATTAAGTTTTTCTTTAATACGTCGTTGGCTCTTTCAACAGTTTGTTTTAGAGCTTCAACACGATTCTTAAACATACCTTGTCTTGGTCTGTCTAATATACCATATCTTTGTTTTTCACTTAATATTGGATCTGGAACTGGTCTGTCATTTTTATCAACACCAATTAAACTATCGTACCATTTGCGTTCTAGTTCTGCATTAGGCGTACTAGTGTCTAGTCCTTCAGATATAATCTGATACTGATTGTGTGCATTAATGTCTTTGTTATCTATCTTCCAATAACGGAAGTTAATAGCATTATCTGGACCACTTACTAATGATTGACAGTTGTATAATCCAAACCTGTTATTGGAATACATGGCAACAAATTTTTGTCCTTGTGCCGCTGGATCTGTAATCAACTGTGAAACATCATAAGCTGAAGTTTTTCTCCACTCTAGTGGTGGAATAATTTTCTTGTTCTTGACCCAATAGTAATACTTGTTAAAGAATCCTTTAGACACTTCATCGTATTTTTGTATTTGTGTAAATTCTGTTAAACTTCTAGGAGTACCACTTATACCTTTAACTAGTCCTTCTTCTGTATCTGCTAATGCTGTCCAAGCCGTTGGAGATAATTGTGTTTCTACCCACTCGTATACATCAATACTTGCACCTGTAAATAATCTATTCCAGTTTGCAGTATTGTAAACTATGTTTCCTTGATAAGGATTTACAAATTTAGCTGTGCTTATATCCCACCATAACTTACCAACATAACTATCAGCCCAATAGTTTTCTGGATCAATTACTGTGCTTGGTGATGCTGTACCTGTTGTATAAACAGCAGGATCATAATGTGTTTTATAAGTTAATTCTTCTTCTGCCGCTCCTGCAATTTTTCCTTGTATAGGATCAATATAATCAATTGTTTGCGCCTTAGGATTAGAAGTTATGTTGTAAATGAATACACCTTTAAACTTACTTAGATCAACTTGCTCTGAAGGATTACGTAACTCTTGCCAAGGTTTAATTCCTCTTGTTGATTTGTAATCTAATAACGTTCCAATGTAGTTATTGTCTGTTACAGAAAGCTCTGGCATCGGTACATATACATGGTTCTCATTAAACAGCAAGTACTCACCGAATCTTTCTGTAGAAGCATTTTTATAATTAAACTTCTCTGAATAAAGTAATTTGTTTTTAACTTTCTGATACATGAACACTTGTCCACTATCTGCATTAACACTTTCAAACTGTGTTAAGTTATTATCAAATGTAGTTGTTAGTGTGTCAAAAGATGTTGATGTTACAAGATCGCCACCTTTAGAACTTACTATTAAATCGTTACCTTCAAAGTCTAATGATGCACCAAATCGTTCAGCAACATCATTTTCAGGACTGTATATCACCTGTGTATTTGTAAACGTACCAGCACTACTTGTATAAAGATAAACTTTACCATTGTCGTTTGAACGAGTATCGTCTAGTGGAGCACCTACGGCTAACATATCTCCGTCATCGTTAAGGCTTACTGATGTTCCGAAGCCAACACCTGTTGCAGGAGCAGTAATCATCTGTGAAAAATCATAATGACCATTGTTTAATCTGTAAATTATTATCTTAGGATCACTATCATTAAAGTCTGCCACAGTTGCAATCAAGTCTCCGTATTTGCTAATTGCAAACGGATGTGCGTAATTTGTTAATGTGTTTTTGTCAAATGTGCTGTCGTCACTAACTGTTAAACTTGTATCATTAGGAACATAACCTATATAATCAATAGTTGAAGTTAAGAGTGTCCAGTATGTTATACTAAAAGCACCTGGTGTTAAGTTAGTTGTTGCCTCATAGAAGCTACCTTGATATAAAACAATATCATTAGTATAATAAGATAATGTGGCATCATACTCACCTTTGAAGTTTAAGTTCTTACTTCTTGCCCACTCGTAAACTGTACCATCTGAATCTGTACCATGGTTAACAAGGTGTATTCTACCACTGTTACTTACAGTACCGTCTCCAGGAGCACTTATGAATACTCTATAAAAAGTATCTAGTATATTAGATTTAGTTATTTCAATTTGAGTACCTAAGTTACGATTGTTATCTCTTTGTGGATTAGTGTAACCATGTTGGAAAGAATATAATCCAGTACCCATTCTTTCATATACAAAGTATACACCCTCGTTACTGTATGAACTTGCTACACCAGTTTCATCTGCTTTGATTGCCGAAACCTGTATCCAATCTTTATTAAGTGGATTAGGATAGTTTGGTGTTCTTGCAACACCACTTACTGTTCTATTATTGTAAACTTGAATCTCAACTTCGTTTCTAAACGAAGGTGTTGTTACAGGTAACTGTGTTGAATCAGTAAATCTAACAACAACTAGTTTACCTGTTGTGTTACTTGACTGGTCAGTAGCATCTAGTCTTCCTGACAATCTATCAATACCAGCACTTACACCATTTTTAATTGCAATAGTACTTGTATCAGCATTTAGGTTTCCAAACTTAAACGCACCTGTTTTATTTTTAATGTAAAGTCTACAATCTAATAATTGTTCCTGTAAATATGCCACGTAGGCTTCTGCACCTGTTGTTTGATCAACGATTGTGTCGCCTACTTGTGGAATAAAAGGATTACCTTGGTTATCAAAATTTGTAAATGTTACATCAACGTAACCGTCCCAAAGATCATAAACTTCATGTCCAAGTGCTTGATTAGTGTAAGTTAAATTTAAACCCAATGTTGCAGGATCAAAAACAGTACCTAAACTGTTTCTAATCTGATTAACTTCCATTTTAAAAGTGTCACCAACAGTTAAAGTATCTGTCCAAGCCTTTGGACCTCTAAAGAACCAGTAAGGACTTAAATCAGGCATACCTTGTTTGTTGTAGAAACTTAGATGTCCTAACTTACCGCCTTTGGTTGGATCTGTTATTTGATTTAGTGCATACACATCATCCATTGTGTTGTAGTATACTTCAGGACTTTTACTTTCTTGTGTTGTAATAATATCTTGCACTACAAATTGTGGAGTAGTAATATCTTTAACACTTGAAGTAAATGCTGTTAAGCCTGAAACCTTCCACCAGCCACCAAATGATGCCGCGGAGTTTAAAGGATTAACTGCAACATAAGTTCCCATTGAAACTGAACCTATCTGTGCCGATCCACTGTCAGTAAACTGACCATTTGAATCTTTAATATAAATTGTTGCTTGGTTTACGTTTTCAACGTGAATGTAATCAACTATACCTATTGCTGTAGCTGTTGATATAGTTTCGCCAACAACAGGAGTTCTTAATAAGTTATCAAAGTAAAGTACTGCATCAACTTTACTTGCAATAGTTTTGTTGCCTTCAAATTGTGCTACGCCTGGTCCGTTACTACCAAATGGTAATATTCCGTTTGGATAATTTTGCGAATACTGTTTCCAGTTTAATACAAGTGCATCACCAACAGCTGATCCTTCATACTGAGCCGTTGGAGCTCTAATAAGCATATGATCTGTTGGAACATTAAAGTTGTAATTTCCTCTTATAGCATATACTACGTTTGGATAAGCTGTTCCATTCCAACTTGCTTCGGCAATATCGGCAGTATCATAAAAACTGTTAAATGTTAATGTACCTTGTGCCGCCGAAATAGGAAATTGTGCTTCCCAGAAATTTTCTTGGTAGTTTACAATGTCGCCCTTGGCATAACTTTGTGATCCACTAAAGTTTCCACTAAATTTAGTTTTTAAATTACTTGCCTGCGGTGCACCTACAACTAACCATTTGCTATCTCTTGATAGTGCTAGTCCTGTACCAAACTTACCGTTACCTGTGTATAACCCTGTTGGAGCAGTAATAGTCTGTGCGTGTTGGTATTGTCCTCCATCACTTGTTCTTTGATAAACATAAACTTTGTTTGATTCAGAAGCACCTACCATTAATGTTGCGTTTCTTTCATCACAAGCAATTACCTTACCAAAGTTTGTACTTGCATCACCTGTTTCAACATTTGATATAACTTGATGTTGCGAGTGTGTTGGATTATTTTGTAGAACTACCCAACGACTGTTGCTATCGTCATCAACCCATATAGTTTCGCCTACTTTTAGTTGGCTATTAACTAATCTTGTGTTAGCTTCTTCTAAAGATGCTACCCTGGATGAAACAAAGTGAGTAACAAATCCAAAGTTAGCTGATGGATCTTGTGCTTCTGCTAGATCTGGTGTGACACCATTTGCATAACAAACGATAGTACCCAAGACACATTCTTTTACTTTATAAAACTTCTCGGCGCCAGGGGCATCAATAATCCCAATAATATCATCAGCGGCAAAAGTAGCCATTTGTCCTGCTTTTAAGGCAAATGTAGTTGTACCTGCATTGGTATCTGAACTAATTGATTTAAGTTGGAAATCTGTACGTGTGTATTTTAATACGTCCCAGCTTGTAGTTGATTTACCAGTACCAGTCCATATATAATCACCAATGTTATAGTTAGTCAATGTTAAGGCTAATATATCATCATACGTTGCTACTTGTGATTTAACATCTGCAGAATTTACGTATCCTGCTGTTTGAATGTAATCATCATCTTTATATTTTGTAGGGAACGGTTTATGATCATAGCCGTCTGGTTTTAAATAAGTTTCAAACGGTCTTTGTCTATAGATTAAATCTGTTTCTTGTCCTGTTATAGAACTTACAAGTTCTACAGGTTGAGGAGTTAATCTAAATTTAGCTTCGTCTAACTTGTATTCAACTTCGTCAAAGGACTGTGATGATCCTAGTTGTCCAAGTCGTACTGCCCATTCTTCATAGAACTCTACACTATCCGTTGAAGTATTTGATAATGCATCGAACAGTTTAGTTAGCGAATTTTTTGTACCCTTGTCTTGAATAAATCCTTGATAGAATTTGTACTGTGAAACATCATCATTAATAATGTTTTCTAAGTATTGACGTTTTTGATAACCAATTAGATGTTGTGCAACTTTTTGTTGATCTTCATCAAAGTTATCTGTGTCTAAGTCATAGAAGTCACCAAACTGCTTTGCTTTATAGTCTAGGTTTGCAATTAGTCCAGACTGTGGTTTTGTACGTAAACGTTCCCAGCTAGACTCATCAAAAATTTCTGATCCGGGTACTTTTACTTTTGCAACATAATAAAATTCTTTATACTTAACTGTATCGCCAAGTGCGTAATCTGTCCATGTATCCCATTCAGTAATCTTAACATCATCAAAAACAAATCCTGGAATATTAAATCCACCAGTCCATTGATCAGTTCTATATCCTAATACCTTAATTCTTTCTTGTCTATATCCTGGTTCTAAATCATAAATGTAATCTTTGAATACAGTGGTGTTGTCAAGTAATACAACGTGTTCAACTTGTATTAAAGGAATCTTAACAGCATAGATTCCATCTGCTGTATTCTTGGTAGTAATTTCCATATAGTTGTCGTTATCTCTATATGTGTTTACAAATGCTTGTAATAACTTTTTACCATCTGCTTTGAACATATTGTAACCATAGAAGTTATCAAAAATATTATCTGCAACATGATTTTCTTTGTAAAAACAAAGTTTGTTAGCACCTGCACTTAAAGTTATAACACTATTCTCTGCCCAGTTCTGTGTAGTCCAGAACATAAACTCTCTTGCACTTAGGCGCCAATCTTCAACTTGGTTTATTTCTGTGTTGTATTGTTCAAACTTAAACCCTTGTGCATTTAGATATCTTTCATATCCTAATAGAAAATCAACAACTCCTTGTATAGTCCTAAACATAGTACCATAAGCTAACTCTAACGGTTCGTCGTTGATTCCTTCATTCCATTGTTTGTGGAATATTGCTGTTCTTCCTCCTGTTGTAGGTAATTCAGCTAATTTAACAAATTTTGATTGGTCAAAATTATCACCGGCAACGTGTTGTGTTTCAGTCATATAATATTGACTTCCAAACTCAACAATTAGCCCTGGGCTATAACTTTGTCCACTTGACCAAGTTACAAAACTTTCTGTAACTCCGCCGACCCTTGCTACCGGATCATCTGCAAGTTCAACAGGTGAATAGTATTTGAAGTAAGGGTTGTTATAGTTGTATCCTCTAACAATAAATCCAGCGGCAACTTTTTCTATAATTACACCACTGTATGGAATAAGATCAATTACGCTACTCTTATTAAGAAATACTTGATAGTTTTCTTCTGGAACAAAAACATTACCTTCATTATAAGGAGTTCTTGAATCTAGTGCTAGTTTAAATTTAGTTTTTTCTGTATATCCACCAATCTTTAATCCTAGTTGGTTGGTAACATTTTTTAGATCAGTTTTAAATTGTGAATAATACTTAATTGTTTTGCTGTTCATGTATTCAGCAATATAGTTTACAAGTCCTGATGTAGTTACTCTTGTTGTATCCTGATCCGTATTAGGAAATACTAAATCTTCTAATCTAAGTCTTTTGTTAGTTTCACTATAGATAACTTCTTTAGCAGGATTACGTTTAATTCTTGCTCTATCATATCCTAGTCCTATAATTTTAGTTGGTTGGTTAAGCATCCAAGCTATTATTAACGCAAATGGATATTCAGAACTTCTACGCCAAGCAGTTTCAGTAGGTGATTGATCACCAAACACAAATGGATTTTGTGTTCTGTTACTAATGTAATCTTTTGCATAGTTTGAATCCAACGGACTTAATAAGTTACCACCATCGTCAACTGGAATGTGCTTTGTTAAATTAGTTCTAGCATAGTTGCTATTATAAGTTACAGGTTGTCCTGGAATTCTAATTACACCATCTTCAAGATCTTTCCATAAAATTTTATTTTCACTTGTATAAGGAGCCGCACCGTAAACTGTATCCCACCAAGTTGGTTTTAAACTATATCCTAACATTTCCCATGGATGGGTATGAGGACGATCAGTATCATATGCTTCTTTGTATACTGCTCTCCAGTATCCTGCATTTTGTTTTCCGCTTGGGCTATTAGTACTGCTATAGTTGTATGTAAAACTATTTGATCTAGTCCAGAAACTATAGTCTGTGTAATCCGGACTTCCTAGTAAATTACTCCATTCTATAAATTCAGATAATAGTGCTTTATCTCTTGAGGCTCTAGTAAATCCTGTATCTCTAGTTTCTCCGCCAATGTATTCGTGTATGTTAACCATAGTAGCATCATAGTCAACTTTAATATTATTGTAAATTCTTTTTTCTAGTTCAAGTAATAAGTCGTCTCTGTAATCATTATAAGCAACAAATATATTTCCATCATGCCCTTGGATAACATTAACCGGTGTTTGGTATGTTGTATCTGAAAACTTTTGAGGAACAAATTTAGGATACAATCCTAACTTGGTCGGTGTAGGTGGAATATATGATCCATCAGTATTGCTATATTCGTATATGTCAATAGTATCTCCGACAACCTTAGTTTTTGTAATAGTTACAAATCCACTATAGTTTGCTTCAAATATGTAATCAGTTCCTTCTATAAGCTGTACTCCGTTAATATAAACGTTTACAGCTCTATTACCAACTGACGTAAGATCAAATGCTGTGTTCAACGCATAATATTGTGTGCTTGGATTCTGTACAATATGAGTTGATTTTTTAGAACTTAGGTAACCTATCATGTCACTAAAGTAAAACGGCATATCGCTAGTTTTACTGTCGTTAAGTTTTTCCATCACTTTATCAAAGTGAATTTTATTTTGTCCATCAAATCCTAAAGTATCTGCTGTCTGTAAAAATAGCTTTCTAAACTTACCGTATTCTCTTTTAGCAAATTGTACTGCTTTTATGATGTTAGCATCTTTATTAGTGATATGGTAGTTTGCTAAATTAAAAGGTCCACTATGTTGTAAAAATTTTGTACCATAAGCAGACAAGTTTCCTAAATCTCTTAGATTACCTGTACCTGGAAAATCACCTACAAAGTCATCACGCATCTCACAGATGCTTTCAACATGGTCATTAACTTCTCCTAGTGTAAACGATCCAATGTTATTATTAAGTGGATTGCTTTCTAAGTTTGATGCTATTTCATAAACGCCATTTGCGTTTTTCTTTGTATCACTTTTTGTTTTAATTAAAAGTATATCGTCTTTTACTAAAGGTGTAGTAAAAGTAATATACGCAATCTTATTAATTCTGTTAACAGTATAATCTGTAAGAGGTTTTTTACGTTTATTGTTTACATAAACTCTTACCCATAAGTCATTTAAGTTACCACTATCTTTATAAACGTCAACTGCAAAATCATTATATTGTGTATCTATGACATACTGTCTATTAACTAATTGTTTACTATCTTCATATCCTTTAGTCCAACCTGAAGTATATGTAAATGTAGTTCTATCTGTGTATCTTCTTAAAAGACCAACTTCTGTTTTTGCTGTGGCACTTGCGTTGCTAGTTTGATATGTAAATTCATCTTGTAATAAATTAAAATCAAATACAATATCACCTGTATTTTCTAATGCTCTATATGTTAAAGGAAAACCTAATACAGCATCGTTAGTTCCTGTACCTTCTTTGTAAGAAAATAATTTAGTTCCTGCAAAGGTTGAGTTAGGATAACTTGTTGTATCGTTAAAGTCTACTCCATTCTGATCATATAAGTCAAAGGTTGGAGATTGGTTAACTGCTGTTTTGTCTTGTCCAGCTTTCCATTTGGTTCCGTTATAAAACCACATCTTTCCTTTATAGTCTGTACCATCTTTGATTAATACAGTTTCATTTAATAAAGGTGTTGTATCTGTTTCTTCTATTAAGCTGATTTGTCTTACAAAGTTATGTATAATAAATTTAACTTTAAAAATCTTACCTGCGACTCTTGTATCTGGATCAGCAGTAAATAAGATTCTCATTCCGTCAGCAACGTCTACGCCATCAATGTTGTAACCTATTGCACCTTCAACAGTTGAAAATACATCAGCTGTAAATGTGTCTAGTAAGTCAACGTCTTGTTTTGCTTCAGTACCAAAGTTCCATAATTTAAGTGTTGGATCAAATTCAATAATTGGTCTTGTAGCTCTACCTGTTTGATTAATATCACTAGGTTCGTCATTGATTAATGCTGTAGCTTCTAGTACTGACTTATGAAACCACTTGTTATATCTTGACCAAGAACTTTTACTTGTTGAAGCTCTGTTTTGTACAATATAATCTTTTGTTGTTGCCCAAGCATTTGCATTACTAAAAGGTGCTCTATCAAACTTTTGACTGTCAAACAGGATTGGCTGATTTGTGCTTACTGTACCAGGTACTTCAATATCTTTTTCGTTAATAAGTTTTATTTCACTACCCACTCCTTCAACATACCAATTGCCTTCGGCATATTTTGTAGGCGTTACTGTACCTTGGAAGTTTACTTTCATACCGTTTGACATTTCATATCCGTTTGTCATTGAGTATGTTTTCTTACCAACTATCTCTGCTTCAACATCAATAGCTGTGTTATCTAAAATATCATAAACTTGTATCAATCCACTTGCATTAATATCGTTACCATTTACATAATATAATGTATCTGGTGCAAGTACGTCAACTGTAAATTCAATAGTTCCTACGTCTGTTGTATGTGTGCTATCGCTAATACCTACACTATAATTGTATGCACTATCTAACGTTCTAGCTGTCTTGATTGACATCGGCATACCTGGGGTATTGATATCAAACTTATACGTTTGTCCTCTATATAATTTAAGTGTTGGATTCTGTGTTTGTCCATCAGGTGTAAAAAGATATGCTTTATTATCTAAGTTATCTACACTTGTAACTGTATATGTACTTGTTAATCCTTTTGCTTGTCCAACAACAGGAATACTTAATGGTCCATTTTCTAACCAGTAGTAATCTCTAAAGTTTGTAAACATATCCCAACAAATACTGGGATTCCAAGCATAATACTCTTGACTGAATAATTTACTATCGTTATCAACAGTACCATTAAATGCTTTAACTTGATTTTTTAAATCGTTATAGTCTTTGTAAAAAGTTACGTTGTTTAACGTATCCTTAACGACTGTTGCAGGTTCTAATTGATAATTTTCTCTTTGTGTGCTAACATCACCTACGTAAGTATCAGATGCCTTACGTGCTTTAGCAATTCTTCTACCATAGTAAGAACTAATCTTTTCTGCAACACCTGGATTTAATAACTGGTCAAGTGTAGCACTTAAGAATTTTTTATTATGTGAAGTCCTAAAATATCTTGGAAGGTGTTCAGCACTGGTCCTAGTGTGGCTAGTGTCTGATGTTCCACCCGGTAAAGGATATTCGTTTTGATTATCATCATATGCCATTAATAACCACTCCCAGAGCTTCCACTATTTGAACTTGAAGAACTTGAAGAACTTGAAGAACTTGAAGAACTTGAAACTGTTGATGCCGCTGTATAACTAGATCCACTTGTAACACCACTTGACGTAGTAGCTGTTGATGTAAGAACATTTCCTGATGCTTTTAATTTACTTGCCGTAATTGCATCAATAATTGCTACATCATCAACTGTTGCTCCGCTAACAAAAACTTCATCTGCTTCTGACTTGATTTCGTAAAGACTTCCAAATCCTTGAGAGTCTTGTTTAGGAACAATTACAATGTTTACTAGATCAGGTGCAACTTCGTTCATAATATAAGTAGCCATCTCTGAGAAATGAAACGTATCACCGAAATCCCAATTTTCTAAAGCAAAGTAGCCATTCATTGCTGAAATAACTCTTGCCTTAATATCGTTATCGTTAACAACCTGATCTGGATTCTTAACTATTTTAATATTTGCTTGTACTTGAGCATCTGCTTTTGATCCAAATAAAACTTTATATTTTACTGGATGATAAATTACATCATCACTAATAGATTTAATCTTATTAATTTCAGCACCGTAGTTGTTAAACAGATTGTCACTGCTAGGTGGTAAAGGTTTATTTACAACCGTACCATCTAGATATCTTCTAAATTCTGTATCATAAGTTCTTGTTAATAAGTAACTGTCAATTAAGTTACTTGAACTTGGATCAATTCTGCTGTCATCATCTGCTGAATGAACGTAATGGAATTTAAGTCCACTTCTACCTACGTATGCTTTATAATCAGTTGTTAATGATAGTGTGCCTGCTGTTGAGCTGTATACTTTAAATACGTCTTCAGTAACTAGATAAAATACCTGTCCATCTGTGTACGTGCTTAATGCACCAACAAGACTTTCACTTTGTTTTACTAGTACACTACCGGAACTATTATCCATATACTTGTAGTCATCAATACCATCTGATGATGTATATTTTTTCAAGAAAACATATTTTGTTAAAGCATTAGTTGTTTCGTCAACTAGTGCAATAAAAGTTTCAGGATCATCTACAACTCCATCAGAGTCTGAATCATAAAAACTTACTTCAACTTTTTTACTGTCAATGTATCCGTCTCCGTCTCTATATTCTTTAGATATTTCCCATGGATAATCTATTGTAAAAGGACTTGTACTATCTGGTTGCGTATTAATACTTAATACTGCAATCTTATCTTTAATAATTTTACCTGTTCTGTTATCAAATATTTTGCTTGTACTATCATAATAGAATCTAATTTCTTCATTACTTTCAAAAACGTATCGTTGTGCTCTTGAAGTAACTGTATATTTTTCACCGTCTGTTTCAAATAATACTAACCAACTTGAATCTAATGCTTGATCTGTAACATCACCTGTTTTACCTGTGCTAAAATCACTTGAAATATCTAAGTTAGTTGCAGTAATCATTCGCCATTGTCTTAACGCACTATCATATCTTAAACCAAATGTTTTATAAGCAAAAATTTGATCTGTAATCTGTGATTGTACATCAGTTAACAACGTTTTACTAAACTTAGGTTTTAGTTCTGACAGGACAGCATTTGTAGGAATAATATCATTTAGTATAATAGGTCCTGTACCGTCTGTGTTATCAGTTCTTCCATCTCCAGTTACACTTACAACTTTTACCCATTTGTAAGTTATTGCGTTAGGATGATCTGCATTGCCAAGCATAAGTGCATGACTGTTGTTTGCCATAAAATGATATCCTGTTGGAGCAACAAATTTTAATAGTGTTCCTGGTTCAATAAACTTTAATGCACTAGCAGTAAAACTTCCTACTTGTAATGATGTACTGTTTGCATCAACAAATGATCCTGTTGATTGATTTGTTGTTGTAGTTTTGCTTGACCATTTTGCACCCAAGTCAGCAACAAGCGTCTTAGGAAAGTTAGTCAAATAATAATTCAACATCTGCTTCTGGCTTAATATTGGTGTTATAGTGTTTACTAGAACGCCCTGTACGTCTGTTTTAGTACTAAACGTAAAAGATGTTTTATCTGTGTAAGAGTCTTTATAAATGACGCCGTCAGCACCATATAAGTTAGTGCTAGAATATTTTCCTGTAGCATCTAATAAATCATAGTATCTTGAAATACCACTTGAAGTTCTGTTTACACTTTTTACTTTAATAATTTCTTGGCTGATTCCTAAAGGACTTACTTGATAGTCTTCTCCAGTAACCATTCTGTTCTGTGTGTAATATGTACTTGGAGCATTCTGTCTAATACTTTCATTACTTTCTGAAATGGTTGCATTGTCAACAGTATATTTTAACTCCAACGAAATTGTAAGTGTTTCTTGATTTCCTGTTTTTGATGTGTAAGGTAATGATACACTAATGTTAACTAAATCTGCTGGAACAATATTGTATTGATCGTTTACACTTGTTCTATAATATGTTCTAAAGTTTCCTTGCGGTAAGTTACCAAACGTACCGTCACTAAAAATTAAATCAACTGAGTCTTGTGATTTACTTAATACTCCAAAAATATTTCTAACATTTTTTCTTATGCTGTTGTATACAATGTTATTACCTTCTGTTGAATCAACCTTTGACCAAATTTCGTCCTCAGCACCAATTGAATTTAATTTATATAACCAAACATCTGTGTTGTTGATGTTAGTTGCTTCAAGTCCTATTGTTTGATTCGTGCTAGGAGATGTAATATTAAAAGTACCTGTATCTAGTGTACCTTGTCTAAAATGTGAAAAGTATCCTGTGTTAGAACTTCCAGGTCCTCTTCCGTCATCTCTGTATAAAAATCCTAAGCTGTTTCCAGGTAGTGGTGGTTCTTCTGATATAACACCATTATTAACATCTGTTGAAACAACTTGGAATTGTAAATTCTTTCCGTCAACGTTTTTACTAAAAGTATAAACAGGAACATCTGTATTACTTGCATCAAATCTGTATTGGTATGTTGGTACTCCTTCAACAGTATCTTTTTTGATAGGTCTACCTACAATGCTGTTTACTGGCAATGCCGCATTTAAAACTTTTTCAAACTGTTCTCTCCAGTTTGTGTTTGCAGGGTCGTTCCATAAAACTGTTTGGTTTGATAGGTTAGTACCATTTGAATCAACTATGTCCTCTGATGTACTTACACTTTCAAATTTAAGCAATCCGTTTGCTGTTTGATTACGTTTTGGATTGTATGATAAGAGCCTAGCTAAACGTAAAACTGATTCTCTACGTTCAGCTAACTCTAAAAAGTTTTCTCTAGCATTTAAATCTACGCGGAAAGCAATATTTTGACCTAGGAAAGCTATAAGGTCAATTAATGCTAGGTACTCACTTGATTCGATATAATCGTTAAAATCTTCTGGATAATTTTGTCGTATGTAGTTGATCATTGTACGACGCAGATTATCAAAGTCATACGACTTAAATTCTGCATTTCTAAATGACTGATAGACCTTTTTCCAGTCTTCAGCTAACAATAATCTGTTTTGTCTATTTGTTGACGACATTTGCTTTCCTTAATATTACTATTTATTGTAATACGTAAAGTACGTACTTAATAAGAGCCTGACTCTTCATCAAAAGTCAACCTCAGTTTTTCTGAAATATTGTATGGCAAATACATCAGATCAACATCAATTATTATTCCGCTCTCATACGAATCAATTACTATACTTGAAACAACTATACGTGGATCGCTGTTTACGACCGTTGTAACGTTCTTTGCAATAACTTCTTTCATATCCTCTGTTAAAGGTTCGTGTATTGCGTCCCATATCACTGTTCCAAATTCTGGATTCATCAGCTTCTCACCCTGTCTAATGTGGAAGTGATTCAATAAATCTTGTTTAATAAGCCCTATATCAAACAGCTTTTTGCTGTTGTTATTAGGATTAACTGTGCTTGTACCTCTATAGGCACGGTTAGTAGTAACCGGTTTCTGGTTAGTTCCTGCTGGTACTGTAATTTTTTTATATAAGTCTGCCATAACAATATTTACCTATGCTTTAAATTCCTTTTTGAACACGTCAGCTGTGGTTGATGTTGGTAAAGGATTTGCTACTGTAGTCACTAAATCCCTATCTGTAAGTGCAATTTTAAATGCTAACGGGTTTAAATTCTCATGGTGTGTCCAAGGTTCAGCTTGTGGTGAACGTTGTGAAAGAACACCAAGTGTTGTGTGACCAGGTACGCGATGTACGGACAGAGCGGACGCGGTAGCGGCCGTAGCCGCCTGCGGTCCATTCATATGGATTTCGGAAGCGGTTTCTGTATGGTTGCCTCCGCTGAGTATATCAGTAGTTCCGCCTGCTGTAAGTTTGTTTGCTCCACCTGTGTTTATATCAAAGTCTGAAGTTGTTGTAATCTTGGTGCTACCGCCCACTAGTATATTTGTATTCTTGTTTGATTCTATCTGCACCCTTCCTTTGAGAATCTTATCTCCAACATAATCTCCTGATGCTTTTAGGCTTAGATTAGCACCTGCTTCTATTGTAACGTTTCTGTCTGCTGTAAGGTTAAAGTCATTTGCTGTGTGCATACTGATTGAATCCTGTGCAAATATATCAATCTTACCATCTGAAGTTAATTCTATCCAAGCAGTACCTCTAGCATTTCCTAGATATATCAAGTCTTCCGTGTTGTGTAAAAGTATTTGGTGTCCTGTACGTGTACGCAATCTCACAAGTTCGTTGTGCAACAGACCTTTCTGACCTTCCATTTCACCTTGATTTACGTCTGCATAGTCAGGGGCTCCTTCACTTGCAGATTTCTTTCTTAGGTACTTGTCATTACCATCATCAAAAACAAAACTTGTTCCACCAAGTCTTGCCTTGAACACACTTGTATTGTCGTCCTTTGAACCTATCTTAACCTGTGGTGATCCAGGACTCTTGTCTACAGGTCCAGGTGTGCTTATCCCAAATACTGCACTAGGCACTTCACGCCTTGCACTTGAACTTGTTATACCACGTGTTTCATCTTCCAACAATCCTTGTGCAACAAGGCTGTCAGTAAATGTTTTTTGATAGGGTTTTAAAAATCTAGTAGGGTCTTGTTGCTGTCCAGGATGTACTACTTTGTTGTATTCACTTGCTGGTAGCTTTTTACCTTTTAGGTTATCTGGAACATCTTCGTTAAGAAGTGTTGTTGCGGCATGGCCCGGTACACTAAAGTTCATAAACTTGTCTTGTACAACTCCCAACCAGAAACACGCATTAGGATTACCTTCTGCAAATATAACCAATACCGTTGTTCCCACATCTGGTGGAACCATCCACATACCGTAACTCTGTTGGCTGTCTTTGTATCCTGAATTCTTTGTATTTCCAAAACTAGGAGTTGATCCTCCAAATGGTTGCAGATATTTTGCTGTATACAATTCGCCGTCTGCAAAAGCAATACCTTGCGACTCGTTTACTTTTCTTAGTTGTACAGTTATGGATCCCATAAATTCAGGATCTAAATTGTTTATAACAACAGCTTCAAACGGACCAGGTTTAAATTCAGGAGCGGTATACTTACTGGTCCTGTCTATTCCTTGATTTCTTTCTGGTAATCCAGCCATTATGTTAATCTTCCTTTGACTTCATTTACAGCTAAATTAACTGCTGAGCCTAAATCTTCTGTTATGTCTGCACCTGCATTAAACTGATCTATCAGTTCTTGTCCAATGTTTATCCGATTTTGATTTGCTAGTGCCATGGCTCTGAGTTCAGCTATCTTGCCTTCCATCGGAATAGGCTTCTTCTTGATAGCGGCAAAGTCATCAACCATTATCTGTGTTTCCATTGCCTTGTGGCTTTTCTTGTCTGGACCTTCACCCTTTGGAGCCGGCTTCTTCTCAGTTGGATTAGCTGTTCCGTCTGGTTCTTGATCTGTATCAAGGTCTGTTTGATTTGGTGCTCTAATCATTACTAATTCTTGTGTAAACTGTCCAGTATTAAATTCACTGTTTACTTCTGTAATTCTATATAATCCACTAAAAGGTTTAACTATCATTCCTCCCTTGGATGTAAGCAGGCCTCCCTGTTCAACCGGATCATAATCAAATGGTGTTCTAAAATTTAGGTAAATGAATACCTGCTGTCTTACATAATCCATTTGCTTTTTTTCATCATCAAACATCATTACACCAGATCTTGCTTGATAGTTTCCTATACCGCTGTCTGACAGATACCAAGGATCTCCCATGATACTTAATCTTACATTGACCAAGTCAACTGTACTATTAATAAGTGCCTTGTGAAACTCTCTAGCTATCTTACCTTTAACAGTTTGATTGACAGCCGTTACACCTGTTGTTATGTTTGCTATGTCAGAGGCTCCTACAACCTTTAACGGATTTACTTTTGGTGTTCCTTCTTTTCCTGGAGCGGCGGCAATTATATTACCATCTTCATCTACTGATGCTCCAGCTAAATGATTCTTTGGTATTTCAGGTTTCTTATCCATCGGTGTAGGAGTTAAGAATCTTGCTTCGTATTTGATGTCAAAATCTAAAATATCTTTATTCTTACCTGTATAGATATAGTTGTATGCTTTTCTTACTTTTCTTTTTATTTCAACCTGACCTTCTGTGACTGTCTGTGGAGCCTGCCATACACTAGAATGAACCTTGTATGGAATAACCTTAAACACATAAATTCTAGGCATTCTTCCTTTGGCATCTTCTACTTGTTTTACAGGAACATCATACACACATCCTTGTATCGTAAACCAATTTCTATAACCTTCTTTATCAAGAGATTGATTTGTTAAGGACGTTCCGTAGTTACTAGAAATAACTATCTCTTCAATGATCTCATTTAACTTTGTACCTTTGGTAAATTTAAAAGCTCTTTTGTCTGCTGGTATGGCTATCTGTCCTTGTTCAAATACCTGTTTCTCTTTGTCGTAACTTGCATAGTAAGTTCCAGGTTTGATTCCTCCAGGTTCCAGTTTTTGTTCTAGTAGTGTTGACTTACCTATTACACTAATATTTTCTTGTTGTGTTGTGCTGGTTCTTATTGCATCACTTGTTTTTGATCTTTTAACACCAAAGCCTGTAACACTTTGAAACCATTCTTCATAGTTTAAACTCTTTACACCTTGGGTTGCACCATATCTTGATTCATATTCTTTCTGCGGATCATATGTTGCTTTTCCTGTGGTCTCATCTGGTGACGTTGCAAAAGTCTTACTTGCAAGATCTTCTTCCTTAGGAAACATAATAATATATTCATCAGCAAACTGTTCTGTTTCTGTTTCTTCTTTTTCAAGTAGTGTTGTGTTCATTATTCTTGTTAGACTTTGACTTCCACTTTGAAGTGCTTCTTCAACAGTTCCACCAATAATTGTTACATCTGTTTGCAACATCTGTACTGCATCTGTGTAACAAGAACCGTTCCTGGCAACAGCGGACACATCGTACTTGGTTCCTCCTGCATTAACACTTACAGAAGCCGTACTTAATTGTATAGGAAAATATCTTTTTGCAACTCTTACAGTAGTGTTCTCATCTGTGTGTCCAATGAAATCACACATTAACAACAAAGGTGCTGAAACATATTGCTTGTATCCAGCTGTAACTGCCGCTATCTGTAAACTTTCCATAAAGTTACCCATGCTGTAAGGCTCTGTAACTTCAAAGTTAAATGTGTGAACCGCTGGCATCCTTGATCCCATGCCACCTGGTTGTAATACTGAGTTTATACGCACATTATCAATAAAGTATTCTACCCTGCCGTTGACATCTTCGTTTAAGGTTGTTGCACGTCTGCCTTCTTTAATATTCTGACTTCCACCAGCTCCCTTGATAATGTTAATCATAGGTTCGCTTTGCATATAAGTTTCGTCTGGCTTAGAAGCTTCGTCAGGAGTTAACATAAACAAAGACCAAATCTGACTGTGTGAACGGAACTGGTCCATTACGTTAGGTTCAACAGCTAATAGATCCTTGTTTACAAGTACAAAATTTGACTTTGGAGTTTCTTTTGTATCTTTATTTTTAGTTGTGCCGTCTTTGGTTGCTGTCTCTTCATTTTCTTTCCCATCACGCATTTTATCAATTTCTTTTTGCGGATCGACGGTGGCTCTGTTGTTTACGTCTTTGCCTGTTTGAGTCTTGTCAAAATTGTCTAGCTTGTCCTTACGGATCTTCTCAATACCGGTTAGTTGTTTTTCTGCTGTTGAATTATTAGGTACAGCCATGTTAGACTCCTAAAAGATTCTTTAACGGTCCACCTTTTGGCACATATATGGTTGCACCTGATTTAAAATCGTATATAGGATCTTCCATAGTATCCAAGTTACGTTGACAAAATACCCACCATAGATTTGGGTTGTCATACATATCATATGCTAACAGGTCTGGTCTTTGATGGTACTGAGGTTCAATGGTATATGTTGCATCATCAGACTGTGCAGGTATAGTTCTAATTTGATAAAATCCTAAATGTCCTCCAGTGGTATCCATTGATGTTGCTTTGTAAGGACTTGACTGTTTATAAGTTGCCATTAAATAAATCCTCCATCGCCAACATATCCACCATTAACATAATTGTTCAAGCTAAATTTCTCAACTTCTCTTCTGCTGTAGATCGGTTGTACCGTAACAGTTATTAAACTCTGTGAAGGTGCCCAACCAATGGGACCATCTCTTTGATCTATTGCCCCTTGTTTTGATTGAGGATGGCTTGGTGGAATATCAGCAACACTATCAGGTTTACCTGTTGCAATATAGTCAACGTCCTGTGGAAGGTCAACTGTAAACTGTGTTATGATTACCGGAACATTATTAAAAATATAATCACCGTAACCATTTAATTTTACTACTGGAGGAGGTGCTCCTATTGTTTTATCATCTCCACCATAAAACATTTTTGTCATGCTTCTTAGATAATGCAGGGCACCGACCCAATAAGCGGCTTCTGTACCATTCTGACAGAAAAAGTCGCCTGTGATAACCAACTGATCCACTTGTGAATTCTGGTAAGCAAAGTACGGATAATTAGTATGTGTAGGGGCCATTGTATTGTAATTGGCGCTGTGTGCCACAATAATAGTTGGAGTATATGGAAAAACTAAACCGTTCGTTACTTTCAAAGGATTTAACATTTCTGCACTTGAAAAAGGTTCAATAGTGGGTATACTTAATTTAACACGCCAGTCTTGCTCGACTGCTTTTTTAAAAGAGGCTGTAGCACTACTTTTAGGAAAACCTGCTAAACCGTCTTTTGGAATATTCTTACTACGTAATTCTTTACCAATTCCCATTTCATCCATAAACCGTTGTGCACCTTCTGGTGTACCTTTGGATGTATTCGCAGTTGGATCGGAACCACCATGTGGACCCATGCTAAATTCATTAGCACGTTCACGATCAGTAAAGCCGTCTTTACGAACTTGGTTATCAGACGAAATTACTGTTCTACCATTTACTGTTCTGAATGTTGTCATTTTGGCTAACTCCTACAAGTATTTAGTTGACTTTTTTAACTACGTAGTTTATAATAA
>OCZA010000156.1_pt1 | contig 24019 bp, 23 predicted proteins | sample 1539021 | NCBI WGS metagenome assembly OCZA01 (sample SAMEA2619376, study PRJEB22493) | marine metagenome | biome: marine biome (ENVO:00000447); feature: surface water layer (ENVO:00002042); material: "saline water (ENVO:00002010), including plankton (ENVO:xxxxxxxx)" | depth 5 m | reverse complement strand
TATTCTTTATCAAAAATTTAAGGGAGATATTATGAAAACTGATTACGAATTTCTTACAACGGAAGTAAACGGACATATTCTAGAAGTCACAATAAATAGACCTGATGTAATGAATTCATTACATCCTCCTTCTCATAGAGAGTTCGATGAGGTTTGGAGTGAATTTACAAACGATGAAGATCTTTGGGTGGGTATTATTACAGGTGCTGGTGATAGAGCATTTTCTGCAGGTAATGATTTGAAGTATCAAGCCTCTGGAGGAGATAGGTCTGGAATGCCAGAAACTGGTTTTGCCGGTCTAACCAGTCGTTTTAATTTGAACAAACCAATTATTGCAGCAGTAAATGGTGTTGCTATGGGAGGAGGAATGGAAATTGCTCTTGCATGTGATCTCATTATTGCTTCTTCTAATGCAAGGTTTGCTCTACCGGAACCAAAAGTTGGATTAGCTGCTCTAGCTGGTGGTATGCAAAGATTACCCAGACAGATAGGTATGAAAAATGCTATGGGAATGATGCTTACTGGTAGACATGTAGAAGCTGCGGAAGCAAAGGAGCTTGGTATCGTAAATGAAGTTGTTGAGTCTCAGGCTGATTTGATGGATAGAGCAAGAGACTGGGCAAAACAAATAGAAGCCTGTTCACCAATGTCTATTAGAGCAACAAAACAAGTTGCTTATGAAAGTCTAAACGATGCAAGTTTGGAGAACTCGATGAAAGGCCAATATACTGCTGTGCACGATTTATTCACGAGCGAAGACTTCATTGAAGGTCCGGTAGCATTTGCTGAAAAGCGTGCTCCTAACTGGAAAGGCAAATAAGTTTTATCCTCATCAATATTTTTTATAATCAACGAATATCGGTGAGGACCAAGCTCTCTCTTGTTCTTCGGAGAGACAGTCATCCTCATATGGGGTAAGCATTGAACTACCACTGCAAATATTCACAGATTTGCAGTTGCCAAACTCATCGTATTCGCATCTAAGATTACCGGCATTGATAATTTTTGAAGTTTCTTCAATAGCTTTTACATAATAAACAACATCTCGCTCGGACTGATCAAATTCATTATCAACAAATGTAAATTCACATGACTCGTTATCATTACATTTATGAACTTTCCACGGATCTTGAATAAGGTCTGATACCTCTTCATTTTCATTTAATTGAGAAAGAATCCTTACAACTTCTATTCGATCTATCTTCTTTCTTTGATCTGAAGGGTTGTAGCATTCGTTTCTACACAGATCAGTGATCCTTTCTTTGCCAAGTGAACTAATTGCATATTCTGGACAACCTGGTTTTTGCTTGAATGATCCAGCTGCTCTAACGATAAATCTTGGATTAGTTTGCATTTTTGTTTCAGAGCCCATAGGAATAATACCCTCACTAGAATTCAATAAATCAAACCACAATAAAATTCGAGTTCCGCTCGTCGCATAAACTTCTTTTGTTTTAAGTGAGTTCCATATTGATTCTCTAGATTTATCTTGGGAGTGTGTAGCTACTAAACCACCGGTATAGAAAAAAGATGAAGTTCTCTCCATCTCTATTGGTCCAGGTGGTAGAGTTTGTCTAGTCCAATTTCTTCTTACTGACTCTCCATAGGGACCATCACCTTCTCTAAAACCTAAAAGGTATCCAGTTGGATCAGCAGGACCAGCGGCTTCCGTCATTTCCCGTCGATTTATTTCTTTGTATCCAGTTCCAGGTCTAGCATTATGATTGTCCCCTGAGGCAACCAAACCAAATCTAAACTTACTTACTCGGTCGTCTTTATTAAAATTTTGTAAGGCCAATAGATATTGAATTGAACCTTTTGGTTTATGACTAAAAGGAGGCAGAAAACAATCTTGGCATTGATTTGAATCCAACCATTCAGAAGGATCTTCTCCTACTATGACAGACTGACCTGCAAAGCTCTCCAAAGCATAATTTAACTTCGCTTCTTCCGAACGTTTTTTACATATTCGTGCTGATTCTCCTTCTGCCTCACATCTTTCTTTTATTATTTGTCCAGCTTGCCAGCAACCTGGAGTAAAACTCTTTGTTGGATCTGGGCAAGAAACATTTCCACTACTATCAAAAGTTACGCTTCTCCATGACCTATACTCTTCTGTATTTCCATGACCAGAATAAATTTCAACAAGATTTTGTAAATTTGGGTCATGAAAGTCGTCATTTAATTGATCTTTCCAATCCGATTCATCAGGTGTATACGTTCCCCAAGATGTACCGTGGGGAATGACGATGACTTCATGTCCCCAATCATTGAGTTTATCAAATAAGATTCCCGGATCTTTGGCATATTCCTTACAATTCAGAGGTAAGTCTCTGACTGGAACATCACTGGGACATGGTACCGTTTGACCATCTTTTATAAATCTCATTAGGTCATGTATTCTGGTATCTAATGACCGCATGCCCGATAGTCCTACTCTTACCGACTGTGGCATATCCATAAAACCGCCAGAAGTTGATGCTATTGGCCTTGCAGGAATCTCATCATCGAAAAGGCTCTTCAAAATTACATTCCGATGTCCATAATGCGATATACCAAAGCCCTCATTTTGTGACCATTCCCATCCTAAAAAAGCTATGGTGTCTGGAGATTCATTATCGCCAGAAATTAAATTACATTGTCGGACTGCATCTTTAGTTTCTTGCCAATCTATGTGAGTTAAATCTTCAGCATGATCTGTATTCGCATAGAAATCTAGACTAGAGCAAAACCTTGCAAAATCGCATGCATCAGATGGAGGCATAGAACCTTCACCCGACAGCATGGGTAGACTTAAAAGAAAAGCATCAGACGAATAGGTTGTGTGAACATGTAAATCCCCAAACAAGATAATCTTTTCATTATTAATATTTAGATCACCTTTAGCTTCTAATTGATTTTGAGCCTTTTCAATCAAGAAATCTGGAGATTGAGGACTAGTATTGATTGGTCTATTCGTTTCATAGGCCCCAAGAAGACCTTCTGAAATTAGGTAAACAAAAAATGAAAATATAAGAAAGAGAAATAAAACGAAGTAAATAGCTTTTCTTATCATTGAAGTATTCTATCAAACGAAATGATTAATTTATCTATAGTAATTTTGACTAATTAATTCTAAAGTATTCCCTTCTTAAATAGGGAGAGTTATGTTTGATTTAACAGGAAAAACAGCAATTATTACTGGTTCATCCAAAGGAATAGGTAAATCAATTGCTATGCAGATGGCACTGCACGGTGCCAAAGTTGTCGTATCAAGTAGAAAAGCAGATGCTTGTCAGATTGTTGCTGATGAAATTAATGAAGCTTGTTCAGATTCTGAAGGTGGAGCAATAGTTATACCTTGTAACATATCGGACAAAGCAGCTTTGCAGATGCTTGTAGATGAAACGAGATTGCAGCTAGGGAAAATTGATATCTTGGTTTGTAACGCAGCGTCTAATCCTTTTTTTGGTTCAATGATGGATATTCCAGAAGATGCTTTCGATAAAGTAATGAACAACAATATCAAAAGTAATCATTTGTTATGTCAGATGGTCATACCTGAGATGACCGAGAGAAAAGATGGAAGCATAATAATTGTTTCTTCTATTGGTGGACTGAAATCTAGTACAGTCATAGGAACTTACAATATTTCAAAAGCAGCAGACATCATGCTAGTGAAAAATCTTGCTGCTGAATTTGGTCCACAAAATGTCAGAACTAATGCTATAGCTCCAGGACTATTTAAAACAGATTTTGCCAGAGCACTTTGGGAAAATCCTGAAATTCTCAAACAATCAACAGCAACTTGTCCCCTCAGAAGGATTGGTGAACCAGACGAAATAGGAGGAGCGGCGGTTTTTCTAGCATCCGATGCCGGAACATTTGTTAATGGTCACACCCTTGTCATTGACGGCGGGTCGACAGCCTAAAAGGAGAAAAATATGAATAATGCGGTTCTTTATGAAGTAAAAGATGGTGTAGCGACAGTTACCTTAAACAGACCTGAAAGACTCAATGCTGTGAATGATGAGATCAGGGCAGGACTAAGAGAGAAATTAGATGACGCTGCGAAAGATTCTGATGTAAAAGTGATTATTGTCACTGGTGCAGGAAGAGGTTTTTGTGCTGGAGCAGATATGGATGGACTTGCAGCTACAAGTCAAGGTGAGTCGCAAGGCTCTCAAGTCGAAGCAGAAGAAAGAGAGTATGCGGCAAATGAAGTAAAAGGCTTTGATGGAGGATTTAGTTATTTTCCGACAGTCCCTAAGCCAATTATTGCAGCTATAAATGGACCTACTGCAGGAGTAGGTTTCATTATGGCACTTTATGCAGATATAAGATTTGCTAAAGAAGGTGCTGTTTTTTCCAGTGCATTTTCTAAAAGAGGACTTATAGCTGAATGGGGTGTTGGATGGATTCTTCCTAGACTCGTAGGTATTGCGAGAGCAAATGATATTTTGTTTTCTTCAAGAAAGTTTACTGCTGAAGAGGCTGAAAATATGGGTATAGTTAATCAAACCTTTTCTGAAGATGAATTCGATAGCGAAGTTTTTAATTATGCAGCCGATCTAGCAAAAAATGTTTCACCACGATCACTTCGAATTATGAAGCAGCAGATTTATAACGCTCAGGGAGAAACAATTCAACAGAATCTAGATAGTTCAATGCAAGCAATGCTTGATAGTTTTAAGTCTGAGGATTTCAAAGAAGGTGTTTCACATTTTGTAGAAAAAAGAGAAGCAAAATTTACAGGGAAATAAAATCATGGATATAAAGGAATTTATTAAAATAGAAGGCAGAGAAAGTTTAACTAAAGAATTTACAAAAGAAGGTTTGTTCGAACTTAAAGAAGAAACCATTAGAGGTAACAAATATCATGTATTTGCTAACTTACCTCAAACATTAAGAGATTATTTTCAATTTCCACTTATACATGGAGAGTGGGATTTTTTGGCGTATGAGGATGAAACGTATAGTTATCAAGAGGTTCTAAATACTGCTGCCGGACTAGCACATACCCTTATGGATAAATACGGCATCAAAAAAGGAGATAAGGTTGCTTTTTCTATGAGAAATTATCCAGAATGGATACACAGCTATATTGCTGTTACCTCAATCGGAGCTGTAGCAGTTCCCTTAAACTCATGGTGGCAAGGTGAGGAACTTGATTATGGTTTAACCCATAGTGAATCATCAATATTCATAGCTGATGAAGAGAGACTTCAAAGATTAGAAGGTCATGTGGAAGAGATGCCTCGTATAGCAGTGCGTTGTGATGCAAGTAAATTTACAAACACAGCAGCTTTTGATGAAGTTGTATCGCCGATGGATGCTTTTCCTGAGGTTGAAATTGATCCTGAAGATGATGCAAGTATTATGTATACATCTGGCAGTACAGGTTATCCAAAAGGTGTAGTTTCTACTCACAGAGCAGTAGTATCTGCTCCAATTACCTGGGCGCTTATGGGTCAACTTGCTACGCAAATTGAAGTTGATGGAGAGCCTTTGCCGTCTCCAATTTCTGGTGAAAATCCTTGCACAATTGCTGCAGTACCCTTATTCCATGTAACAGGTTCTCATGCTGTCTTTTTATTGTCTTTGGTAACAGCGAGAAAGATTGTTTTTATGTATAAATGGGATGCTGTAGAAGCTTTGCGTCTTATTGAAAAACATAAAGTGACTGATATGACTGGCGTACCAACTATGTCAGCAGAAGTTCTGCAAGCACATAAAGATAATCCAGAAATAGACATTTCGAGCCTAAAAGGATTAGGTTCTGGAGGAGCAGCAAGACCTCCTGAACAAATTAAAGCTCAAGAGAAAGAACATCCAGATAAAGTTGCTACCGTAGGCTATGGACTTACTGAAACTAACGCTCATGCGACGAATGCTAGTGGAATGACTTTGTATGAGAGACCAAGTACTGCTGGCTACCCTACTCCTTTTTTAAATCTCATAAAAATTATGGACGAAGAAGGTAATAAGCTGGGACCCAATGAACTTGGAGAAGTGGCCATTAAATCGACATGTAATTTCAGATGTTATCTTAAGAATGAAGAAGCGACTAATGAAGTTTTAGACAGTGAAGGTTGGTTTAGAAGTGGTGATGTAGGCATTATTGATGAAGATGGATTCCTCTATATTAAAGACAGAATCAAAGATATCGTCATAAGAGGTGGAGAAAACATAGCTTGTTTAGAGATAGAAGCTGCAATCTATGAGCATCCTTCTGTTAGAGAAGCATCCGTCTTTGGTATTCCAGATGAAAGGCTAGGAGAAAAACTAGCAACAAGAATATCTCTTAACCCTGGAGCAGAACTTTCAGAAGAAGATCTTTCATCATTTTTAGCAGCAAAAATAGCTAAATTTAAGATACCTGAATATACATGGTTTCAAGCCGAGGAATTACCAAAAGTAGCAGCTGGAAAAATTGCAAAAAAACAAATGCGAGAAGATGCCATAAAAGAATTGGGACTAGATTAATGCAAATACAAGATAAAAGAGTTGTGGTGACAGGGGCTGCTAGCGGAATAGGCAAAGCCTTATGTGAAGCGTTTAATAAGGCAGGAGCTAAATCAGTTGTTTGTGTTGATATGAACATTGAAGGTGCTACTGAAACTGCTAATGATATCAATGGCTTAGCAGTCCAAGCTAATGTTGGAAAAGAAGCAGATATTATCAATGTAATAGATAAAGCAAATGAATATTCAGGTGGAATCGATATTTTTTGTTCTAATGCAGGGATTGGTGGAGTACATGGATTTTTTGAAGTAGAGACTAGCGATTGGCAAAATATCTGGGAAGTAAATGTACAATCTCATATCTTTGCAGCCAAGCATGTTCTGCCTCAAATGTTAGAAAGAGGCGAAGGATATTTAATGAACACTTCATCTGCTGCAGGTTTACTTACTCAGATAGGTTCTGCAGGATATTCAGTAACTAAAGCAGCTGCAGTGAGTTTTGCGGAGTGGATAAAAATTACTTATGGAAATAAAGGAATTGGTGTCTCATGTCTTTGTCCTCAAGCTGTAAGAACAGCCATGACAGCTCAAGGTGCTGGAGTAGCTGGAGTTGATGGGATGATTGAAGCAGATGAGGCAGCTGCCGATGTACTTGATGCCATTGAAAATGAAAGATTTCTTGTGACTCCTCATGCAGAGGTCTTGGAATATGTATCTAGAAAAGGAAATGATAGAGATCGCTGGATAACTGGCATGCAAAGACTTCAAGAAAGATTTGAAGACTGGAAACCAGGAGATAGTTAGTTTTGGATATTCATCACTTACCTGCCTATGAATTGGCTAACAAAATAAAAAATAAAGAGATAAGTTCACTAGAGCTCACCCAACATTTCATAGATAGAATAGAGAAATACGATGACAAGATAAATGCCGTTGTAGTAAGAACTTTTGATGATGCTATAGAAGCTGCTAAAAAAGCAGACGAAGCCATTTCGAAGCAAGATTCTTTAGGTCCACTGCATGGCATACCGATGACTATAAAAGAGTCTTACAATATACAAGGTCAATGTACAAGTTGGGGTATACCTGACTACAAAGGAAATATAGCCAAAGAAGATGGATTGGCTGTTAAGAGATTAAAAAAAGCGGGAGCTCATTTCTTAGGTAAAACTAATGTTCCTATGAATTTAGCTGACTTTCAAAGTTATAACGATATCTATGGAATTACAGGGAATCCTTGGGATCTGAAAAAGACTCCAGGAGGTTCATCAGGAGGAAGTGCTGCTGCACTCGCGGCAGGGTTTTGTTCATTGGAGGCTGGATCCGACATCGGTGGTTCCATAAGAAATCCTGCGCACTATTGCGGAGTTTTTGGACATAAGCCAAGTCACGGCATCATACCTTCATCAGGTCATGAATTAATTCCTAATGTTCCTGAACCTGATCTATCGGTCTGTGGTCCTTTAGCTAGAAGTGCAAAAGACTTAGAAATAGCATTAGATGTAATGGCAGGCCCTATGGAAAGAAGATCTAAGGGATGGCAACTCAATCTAGCAGAATGTAATAAAACTTCTCTGAAAGATTTTAAAGTGGCTATTTGGAGTAATGATGAATTGGCTCCAGTTTCAAAGGAAATAGCTCAAAGATGTGAAGAAGTCGGCAATCAACTAAATTCTGTTGGAACAACAGTATCCTTTGTAGCAAAACCTGAACATGATTTCATGAAAGCTGAAATTAATTATCAATTACTTTTACAATCCGTCATGCAAAGTGGATTACCTGAAGATGAGTATCAAAAAATAGAAAAATTGGCTTCAAGTTTAGATAAAAATGATTTATCAGTAGACGCAATCTTAGCTAAAGGTACTGTGTTATCGCACAGAAATTGGATAAGACAGAACTATGCCAGAGAACAAATCAAAATATCTTGGTCAAAGTTTTTTGAAGAATGGGATGTATTAATTTGTCCGCAGCTCGCCACAACCGCTATTGAGCACGATCACAGAAAAATCTCTGAGAGAACTGTCATGGTAGATAATCAAGAACAAAGATATTTTCAACAAATCTTCTGGCCAGGTCTTGCGGTAAATGCTCATTTACCAAGTACGGTTTTTCCAACAGGTCTATCAGGGGATGGTATGCCAATAGGTCTGCAAGTCATTGGTGGAGCTTATGAAGATAAGACAACAATTAAATTTGCTGAACTCTACGAAGAAGAATTCAAGGCCTTTGTCGTTCCTAATTTAGATTAACAATATGAAATATACAAAAAAATACAAAGATATAAAAAACAGTAAGATGGCCTTCATTGATGAAGGCAGTGGTGATACTTTTTTATTTCTACATGGCAATCCAACATCATCTTTTTTATGGAGAAATATTGCTCCCCATGTAGAAGATATTGGGAGAATAGTGATACCGGATTTAATTGGTATGGGTGATTCAGATAAACTCGAGGGAGTGGATAATCCTGGCTACAAGTATCATGGTCAGTATAGTTATTTAACAGCTCTGATGGACGAGCTAGATTTAGGAGACAATATCCATCTAATTATTCATGATTGGGGTTCAGCCATGGGTTTCCAATTTGCTAGAGAAAACCAAGATAGAATTAAGTCCATAACCTACATGGAAGCTATCGTTATGCCACTAACTTGGGATCAATGGCCCGATCCTGCAACTAAAATTTTTGGATTATTTAGGTCTGAAGCTGGAGAGGAACTTGTACTAGAAAAAAACTTTTTTGTTGAAAGAATACTTCTAGCAGATTCTTCAACTGGCTACACAGAAGAAGAAAAATCTGAGTACATAAGACCTTTTATTAATCCAGGAGAAGACAGACGCCCTACTCTTACCTGGCCTAGACAAATTCCTCTGGATGGTGAGCCGAGCGAGGTTGTTGAAGAAGTAAGACTTAATGCTGAATTTCATAAAGAATCGGATATACCTAAATTGTTTATCAATGCTGATCCAGGTTCAATTCTGATTGGCGATCAGAGAGAATTTGCTAGAAGTTGGAAGAATCAGACAGAGATAACAGTGAGTGGAAATCACTTCATACAGGAAGATTCTTCAGAAGAAATAGGTGCTGCTTTAAGAAATTTCGTGGAAAGTCTTTAATTATTTTCTAAGTAAGATTCTAAATCTTTGATAATTGAGTCGGTATATTCCATAGGGAGGAAATGGGAAGCTTCTTTATAATAATTAGAATTCCAATTTGGACCAATTTTAAATAACGCCTCTCTGGCTTGAGATGAAAATGTCGAACCAATGCTTCCATAGACTACCTTAACATTCATTTTTATTTTCTTGATGTATCTCCAGGTATCCATGGAGGATGATCTAAATGTTGCTGCTTCCCAATTAGGAGAGCACGATAATTCAATACCTGATTCAGTTGGTTGAGTTCCCCCCTTTAAATAATTTTCTATCCATTCTTGTGACCAAGTGGTAAAAGCGCCTCTTCCAGTATAAGAAGTGACTGCCTCATCAATTGAAGAAAAGTTTCTTCTTCTTTTTGCTGCACCACCAGCAATAGCCAACTCTCGATTGATACGGAGCATTGACTTTAATCTAAATTTTAAAGACTCCATTGGCCCATATAAAACTGGCTCTATCATGAATAAATGTGAGACCTTTCTGGGTTTTAAAGAAGCTATCTTTGCAGCAATGATAGATCCCATAGAGTGTCCTGAAAGGATTACGGTTCCGCTTACACTCTCAATAAATTCCTCGCCATCACGGACAAAAACATCCCAGGTCTTTAACTCCTCAGGATTAGATTTAGCAGCAGACAATCCATGCCCTCTTTGGTCTAAAGCATAAATGTTTATTTCATTGTCATAATGAGATAGCAGTTTGTCGAAAAGAATCTTATAAGTTTCAGAGTTAAAACCTGTTGCGTGAAAGAAAACAAAATTCTTACTGTTACCTTCAGATTGATGAACCAAGTAAGAGAAGTCTTCACCTTCTTTATTTGTAAAAGTTTTCCTTTCCATCATTTTTTATCGGTATATAAAGCTTATAAAATACTAAGAATTGCCTATAATCAATTTATTAAAAGATAGGAGATCTCATGGCATTTAAATTAGCCAACATATCTGGCAAAGCAGCTCTTGTAAAAGGTGAACATTATTATGATCTGAAAGTAATATCAAATGATACTTTCGATGAAGATACACTCAATGCCTTAAATCGTTTGGACGAACTGCATGAATTGAATGGTATTTTAGATGAAAAAACGCCTACTGGCTTATTAGAAGAAGCTAAAATAGATGCTCCTATTTCTTCACCAAAAAATTGTTATGCAGTAGGTTTAAATTATAGAAATCATGCCGAAGAGGCCGGTATGGAAATACCTAATGTACCTATGATATTTACTAAACACACCAGTTGCTTAGTTGGGCCGCATGCAGAGATCGAAATGAGAAGTGATCATGTTGATTATGAAGCTGAATTAGTAGCTGTCATTGGTAAGTCTGGAAAGGATATAAGTGCAGAGGATGCGTGGAATCATGTTGCTGGATTATGTGTAGGTCAAGATATCTCTGACCGCGTAGTTCAATTTGCTGCGAAACCACCTCAATTTAATCTAGGTAAATCGTTTGATACTTTTGGACCCATGGGTCCTTATCTTGTTTCATTAGATGCCTTGGATAATAAAGAAAAACTCAAGATAGAATGTAAGGTCAATGGTGAAATAAGGCAAAATGACAACACAAATGATCTCATATTCGATATTCCTTCTATTATTAAATATTTATCTGAGATAGTTACTCTTAATGTTGGCGATGTAATTTTTACAGGTACACCTGGAGGCGTTGGTGTCATGGAAGGTAAATTTCTAAAAGAAGGCGATGTTCTCACGACAAACATTGACGGTCTTGGTTCATTAGAAAATATATGTAAAAGAATTACAAATCATTCGGGGGTTGAGTAAGACAAGCTTGCTTAGATAGAATAAATAGATAATTAAATTGGTGAAAAGATGAAACTAGGATGGTCACACACAGTACTTAATATTCAAGATAAAGAAAAAATATTAGATTTTTATATAAATACTTTGGGCTTTAAAGTTAGTGATAGTGGTCCAATCTTTGAAAATGGTCCTGAAATTATCTTTATTAGCTATAATCCTGATGAACATCATCAATTAGCATTTGTCCTAGGTAGAGAAGATATAGGGTCTCCGACTGCTTTGAACCACATTTCATTTAGAGTTGAAACATATTCAGAATTGAAAGAGTTCAAAAAGAAATTTGATGCGATCAATCATGAATACATGCCTTTATGCCATGGAAATGCACTATCCTTTTATTTCAATGATCCTGAGAATAATGGGATGGAGATATTTTTAGATACTCCCTGGGATGTAGAACAACCCCAAGGTGAGCCCTGGAATCCGGAGTTGGACGAAAAAGATGCCTTAAAATGGGTAGAGAATACATTCAAAGATAAACCAGGTTTTGTACTTAAAGAAGAAAGTACAAAAGAGTTTGTGAATAGATAATTGATGGGATTTAAATATGACTAATACAACATCCAATAAAGTAGCGATAATAACTGGCGGAAGTAGAGGCGTAGGAGCAGCTACAGCAAAATTGCTCGCTTCAAAGGGATGGAACGTGACCATAACATGTACAAGTTCTATTCAAGATGCAAATGAAGTAGTCCAAGAATGCGAGGGATTAGGAGTCGAAGCTCTATCCATAAAGGCAGATGTTTCTGAGAATGATGATTGTGTAGAAACAGTCCAACAAACGATCAAAAAATGGGGACGAATCGACGCGCTTGTAAATAATGCTGGAACAACAAAATTTGTATTTAATCATGCCGATCTCGATGGTTTAGATGCAGATGATTTTTTACATATATACAAAGTTAATGTTGTAGGACCTTTCCAGATGGTAAAGGCTTGTAAAGAAATGCTTATGAAAAGTGAGAATCCAAGTGTTGTGAATATTTCATCCATTGCCGGGATTAAAGGAATTGGTAGCTCTCTTGCCTATGCATCATCAAAGGGTGCGTTAAATACAATGACGAAATCTATGGCCAGAAATCTCGGTCCTATTAGAGTCAATGCAATTTGCCCTGGTTTTATTCAAGGGGATTGGTTAAAAAAAGGCATGGGTGACGATCTTTATAATGCAGCAAAGGAGAATTTAACATCTAGTACTCCACTAAAACTTACTGTTACTCCTGAACAAGTTGCTGAAGGTATATATAACTTTATTGAAATATCAAAAGTAGTAACTGGTGAAACAATGCTCATGGATGGTGGACATCACCTTATTGTCTAATATTTTGTTCTAAAATAAATGCAAAGGATGCAAGTAGGCCTTCAAGATTACCTAGTCGAACAAACCTCAGCAGAATGGACCCTTTATCATAATGATTTTTCACTCTGTTCCAGGAAAGTAAGAATTTGTCTGCACGAGGTAGGTTTCAAATATGATTCAAAGCATATAGATCTTATTGAAACAGGAAAGTATGAAGTGGCCTCAAAATCATTTTTAAAAATAAATCCAGGAGCAACAGTTCCTGTCTTGCTTAATAAAGGTAGGCCAATATACGAATCACATGAACAAATTAAATTCATATTCAATAGTAAGGAAAACTTTAATACGCTTGAAGACCGTGATGTGAAATCAATAGATTATTGGACAGATAAAGCGTCGATGGTTGGTAATCCAGTAAAAGGTCATAAAAAATATGCAGGTAATACGATTGGACCCCTTACCTTTCCACTTTTTACAACTATGTTAAAAAACGTCTCCATCCTAGAAATCATGAAAGGATTAATTTCACACCCAATGAAACAGAGAGTATTAATTTTTTTGCTCCTAAAAATATTTGGGTTTACTTTCATAAAATTGCCACCGATTCAAAATCTTATTCAATCTGCTTTTGAGGAACTGAATAAACATTTATGCGAGTTAGAGACTGAATTGTCATCGAGTAAAAAAGAATGGCTCGCATCTGATAATTTCTCTCTCGCAGATATAAGCTGGTCAGTTATCCTTCATCGCCTTGATGAGTGTGGTTGGAGCGATCTATTATTTCAGAACAAACCATTCATTAAATCTTATTATGGAAAAATTAAAGAAAGAGATAGTTTCAAAAAAGGAATAGTTGATCAAAATAATCCAAACCTTGAAAAGGGCATTAAAGATCTCAAACTTGCCATTCAAAATAATCAATTTCTTAAGTCCTTCCATGAGGAACTGAGTACCTTAAATTAGTGAATCATTTTGATGTTGCTATCATAGGTTTGGGACCTGCCGGCAGCATGGCAGCATTGCTCTTAGAATCTTACGGAATGAAAGTTCTGTGCATCGATAGAGAAAAGGAAATTTACAATCTACCAAGAGCAGTAACTGTTAGTGATCAAGGCTTTAGAATGTGTCAATTAGCTGGAATTGATGACATTTACCTAAAAAATAGCACTATTCTTGGAGGTGCTTACTTCTCTGATAAGAATTTGGAAATTATTGGTGGTTCTATTGATTTAAAAGGTTTTGTATCAGCAAATGGTTGGCCGGCATCAAGCCTGTTTCATCAGCCCTTCACAGACCGTGATATTAGAAATAAATTAGAAAATTCAAATGTTGAAATTATTTTAGAACATGAATTCATAAGTCTAAATCAAAATCAAGAATCTGTTAGTTTTAAAACTATCAATTTAAGGAATCAAGAAGAAAAAGAATTTACTTCTAGATATTTAATAGGTTCTGATGGTGGGTCAAGTGTTGTAAGAAAACAACTAGATATTCCTCAAGAAGACTTAAACTACAATCGTGATTGGGTCGTAATTGATGTAGAGCTTAACAACCCAGATAAACTTGGAGATAAATTAATACAAGTTTGCGATAAGGAAAGGCTTGCAACTTTTGTTCCTTCTCACTTACCTTTTCGAAGATGGGAATTTATCATTCATGAGCATGAGGATAAGGAGAGCTTCTTAGAAGACACGATTATTCATGAACTAATAAGTAAATGGTTGAAGCCAGAAGAATATAGAATCATAAGAAAGGCTGTTTACCAGTTCCATTCAGTAATTGCTAAGAATTTTCAAAAAGGGAACTGCTTTCTAGTAGGCGATGCTGCACATCAAGCTCCTCCTTTTATGGGAGAAGGAATGATGTCTGGTTACAGAGATGCAGTAAACTTATCCTGGAAAATCGCGACATCAATTAAAAATAAATTGAATGCAAATTTAATAGATACCTACGAAATAGAGAGAATTCCTCACTCTAGATTTGTTGTGAAAAATTCTGCAGGTATTGGAGAATTAATGGAAGCTTATGCTGAGGCAGAAACTCCAGAACAGGTTTCACAAGATTTAGTTCAAAAGGGTTATGGATCCTTTATATTACCTAATCTAACAAAAGGTCTATTTTTCGGTGGAAAAGCAGATGAGTCAATGAATGCTGGAGAGATTTTCCCCCAACCCGTAGAGTTTGAAAATAAAGAAATAGTAAGGAGAATGGATCATATTTTAGGAAAAGGGTTTTCTTTAATATCAAACTATCCATTTGAAATTTCTGAAGATAATCATGAATTTCTTGATTTATTAGGGTGCAAGTTAGTCACTCTTGAAAAGAAATATATTGCAGAAAATCCTTGGATGAAACCTCTATTGGAAAAGGATAGAACTTATCTTGTTAGACCTGATAGGTATATTTTTGGATCAACAAATTCAAATATTTCTATTGATATGCTTATCAATGATTTAAAAATGAGAATAATGAATTAATAGGCTAAATTTAGTTGGGCTTAAAATCAATTCTTCCAAAATTTGATCATGTTGATGGTGGTGAGATCTTTAGCAATAAAATGATGATATAGAGAAGCAAGAATATGAATTACAACAAAGGCTATAATTAAATTTGTGAAAATCTCATGAAAAAATCTAATAGCATCATAGATCTGCAGGTCTCCATTACCCGTCGTTAAATTTAGTGCATTAAAAGCAAAAATCGGGTCAGTTGCATACCTGGCCGTTAAAATACCGGTAACAACCAATCCACCCATCAAGAAGTAAAGTCCGTAGTGACCTATTTTAGCTGAAATCACTTGCCATCTCGGCATAGATTCAGGATATCCTGGAGATCCATATTTATATCTTAAGAAAACTCTCAATATAAAAAGAAAAGTTATGATAAGTCCCATACTGGTATGATCAATCCTTGATTCCAGTCTATCTAAGATATCCATTTCTCCACCAAATTTTTGGGCTATATTGAGATCCAACATAATGATGATGGCCATAATCCAATGAATTATCTTTTGAGATTTTAAAAAATCAGACTTCATCTACTTGAAAGGCTTACAATCTAAGGCAAACAAATAACTTTGTATATTACTTTCATCAATATCGCCCCATACTCTGCAAAAGGTTCTTCCGTCTTCTCTATTTCCAAACTCTAGTTCTACGACCTTTAAACGAAATAAAACTTCATCCGTATTCTTTCTTGTTACTTCATAAAAACCATCCATAAAAACTTTTTGTCCGGTGACATCAACTGAGTAAATCATTTCCATTTTTTCTTTAGTAACATGCATGAAATTAAGTGGGCCACTCCACTCAACACCATTAGGTTGAGATGAATTTGAGCAAGAGCCCAAAATACAACTCATTATGAAAACTACCGATTTATGTTTTATCTTTTGTCCTATAGTCACCAAAGTCTTTATCTCTTTTATCCAATGCTTCTTTTAATCCTGATGAAAGCTCTTTGAGGTGTTCTTTGGTTGAATTGCTATGCATTGCGAGCGCTTGTAATTCAGTCCCTGCTCTTATGCCGTCTCTCATGCCCATTATCTCCATCTGTCTATGTATGGATCTTTTATTGATTGCTTGGATGTCTGAAGGTACTTTAGCTACTTTACTGGCAATCTTTTCGACTTCTTTTGACAGAATATTTTCAGAGAAAGATTTATTTGCAAAACCATTTTTTGCTGCTTCTTTTCCTGATATCGTTTCTCCAGTAAGCATCATCTCCATTGCATTCCTCATTCCTAACAACCAAGGAAAAAATTGATTATCTGGAGGGCTCATTGATCGTACTACTGGATACCCTATTTCGGCATCATCTGAGCAATAAACTAGATCACAGGAAGCGGCAAGTTCAGTTCCCCCCGCAAGACAATAGCCATGAACTTCGGCTATAACAGGTGTTGAAAGATCCCATATCTTAAATGCCCCCTCTACAACATGACGAGGCCAAAAGCCATCTGTCTTACTAGAGTGATATGGCAGATCTTTACTATTATCATAAGAGAGATCATAACCTGCACAAAAACAAGACCCCTTACCGGATATGATGATAGCTTTTACTTCTGGATCGCTATCTAAAGTCTCTAAGCAAGAAAAAAGCTCTTTTCTTAATGGATTGCATAGGGCATTCCGTTTATCAGGTCTGTTTAAAAGAATACGCCTTACCGAGGGCTTAATTTCGATACATTCAATAAATTCATAGTCCATAAATGGATATTACTCTGAAATCCTTTTTTTAACACTAATAGAGGTACCCTCAATTAATATCTCAAAAGTTTCTAAATCTTCGAAGGCGGGAGGTGATTGTACAGATCCATCTGTTAAATCAAACACTGCACCATGTACGGGACAAGTTATAAAATTATCTATTATTTGACCTCCACAAAGTGGAATGTCTGCATGGCTACATTTATCCTCTACAGCAAATACACCTTTGGTTGTATGACAAATTAAAATATCTATTCCATCTAATTGGACAGATTGAGATTGGTTGATATCTATATCTGTTATGTCCGCAACATTGATAAATTCATCACTCATCTTTAACTGCCTTATTTACTTGAAAACCCATGTAAGAAATAAAAAGGGCAAAAGGTAAAGCAGCCCAAGTGACTGACAGGACAGCTATTCCAGTTCCAACTAAACCTCTTACAAACCAACCTCCAATGACATCACCTGATCTTGCAAGAAAAGTATCTATAAAAACGGTTGATTTGTATCTATCTTGTTGCTTTAACTTTGTATAAATAGACTCTCTAGTAGGCTTATTAAGTCCGTATTCAAATATTCTCAGGCTTATCACAACCATCATAACTGTAGTGATTGTTGGATAAAAAGCATAGGCCATGAAAGCAATAGCAAAAAGAACTCCGTATATAGATAACACAGTCAAAGAACCTACTCTGCGTAAGATATAGGAAGCAAGGAAGAGCTGCATTAACAGGGTTAATGGGGTAACAATTTGCTCTATTCTTGCAAAAAAACCTGTCCTTTCGCATGGATCTTGCGACCATTCCTGAACAATGCCAAGAGAAATCATCCAAGAAGTTGTCATTAGCATAGTAAATAGTATTACATAAAGACCGATATTTCTTATCGCAGGATCTTTGATGATATTTTGAATTGCCTCGAAGCTAGATCCGCCTAGCTCTTGAGAAGAATTTTCATGATCTACTATTCTTGGCTTGAATGTTCTAGAAAAATATATTGCGAAAAGAAGTGAAAAAATTGAAAAAATTATCAGGCTCATAGGCCCCAAATCAGAAATAGATGTATTGCCACAGATTTCGGTAGAAAAATATCTAGCAACAGTAGAACCAAAGAAAGCCCCTAATGAACCCCCTGCGCTGATGATACCAAAGAATTTTTTAGAGTCTGTATGAGAAAAGAAATTAATCATTGTTACCCAGAAAATAGATACAACGAAAAATGAGTATACGTTAGCCCAAATATAGAAAGCTCTGCCGGTCCAAATACGTCCTTCATCTCCTGCAAATGTCCACAGTATTAAAAACAGAATTAAATTTATAATGAAGAATGAATAGATATAAAGAATTAACCGATTTTGATTGATTCTAGAAACTAGCCAGGAATATATGGGATTTATAATCAGCATAGCCAACATAACACCCATCAAGAGCCAGGGAAGATTATAAATTCCGCCTTGAACAGCTAGTTCATTTCTAACTGGTCTTAATGCATACCATGAAGCCAAAACGAAGAAGAAAAATAAGAAAGCTCTTAGCAAAATTATTTTTTCATTTTTCTCTATTCGTGGTAAAAAACTTATCAAATTTCTTTCCATATTGTCATTATATTGTCGAAATTCTTAACTACCATATAACTAAATTTATTTTTATACTAAATTTATGGATGCGCAGCCTTTTGAGATTTTTGGGAATTCTCACTTAGTTACATTACTACTGATATTAGCTGCAGCCTTCTTATTTCCACTGTTTATAAAAAATAGTGATCTAAGTAATAAAGTTTTGATTGCTAAAGTCTTAGGATTCTCTGTTATTACTCTGGAATTAACTAAACCTTTTATTTGGCACTATTGGATGGATTTTCCCTGGATCAAGTTGATACCTATTCATATGTGCAATTTATCTACACTGTTTATTGGGATATTTTTACTCACGGAAAAAAGAATATTTTTTGAGGTATCTTTTTTTTGGGGTATCGGAGGTGGAATTAATGCATTAATTACCCCTGATATTCCTAAAACTTTTCCAGATCCACAATTTATATTATTTTTTATAGGCCATGGGCTTTTAATAATTGCCATAGCCTATGCCTGCATAGCTTTAAAAAATCGACCGACCCTTAGCTCTGTAAGAAATGGGATTTATGTATCCTTATCGATTCTACCAATCATATATATCGTTAATATGATTTTAGGACCCCCAGCGAATTATTGGTATCTAGGCACAAAACCGATTGGTGAAAGTATTTTAGACTTTTTTCCAGAACCCCCTTTGCATATACCGCTGTTGATTTTTATAGGAGCAATACTATTTTTTATAATCTACTCACCCTATTGGATATACGATAGATTTAAGAAGAAAGATGTTGGATGAGTAAAGTTGGTATGTTGTAGACATTTGATTTTACAGTCGCAACTAAAGTATTTGGTTTTCTACCTTCCTTTACAGGTGTAATTTCGAATCCTTCATTTAAAAGTCTTGAATGAGTTTTTTTGATATCTTCCACATCCCATGCAAGACCCCATAATTTGTCCTCTATTTTATTTTCATCCTTTTTCGCTATGACTTCTATTGTGGTTTTGTTAAGTCTAAAAAATAGCATTCTACCGCCCCATTTTTCTACTGTCTGATCCAATGCAAGTCTTATTCCGTAAGTATCCTGATAAACGTCTATAAAACCATCTGGATCATTTGTATTTATAACAACATGATCCAGTTTATTTACGGATGTATCAGAGAATTTATTTGGCAAGGGTAAATTTCCTTCGGTGTGTTGTATTAAAAAAGCAAACAAACCGCGTGTGAGGTCACTTGGAAGGAACAAGCTTTTCCATCTTCGTACTTCACCATTATCAAAATCCATTCCCTCTCCGTTTGAGATAGTTGAAGGTTTAAAATCTTTATTTAGGATTTGATTCTCGCAATCTTGAATATTATCTGTACCAAGCACTATGCCAGTTAATCCTTCACCCTTTTCTTCTATAGACTGTTTTACAAGTGTTGCGCCTATTCCCTCCCCTTTGGCCGCTAAGATCTCAAAGTATGTATTACTAAAATTATAGATAGCATTTATGGTTCCAAGCTCGGAGTGTTCGCCTCTCCAAACAGGTTCCGAGCCAAAAAATTTAGTAAAATTATCTTCAGCTATTGCAATGTCTTTGACAGAGACTATTAAATGGTCGAGTCTATTGATCACTTTTTTTCCTCAAGAATTTATTTTTAACATATATAAAGAACACCTTAATTTTAGCAACAATTTCAGGTCCAGCCAGATAAATACCCAGAATGACAAATATCCAGCTAATTAAATAAACTAAAGATGGATAGATTATTCTTTCAAGAGCAGACAGACTAGAATCTGCTGCAAGTTTTACCATCAACCCGTAGCAAAGATAATTTAGAATTAAAAAGATTATTCCCACAAAACGTTTTAATAAAGAAAAAATAAGTGCAGGATTTTTCATGATTTATACATTCTCAAATATTTATTCACAAGACAGGATATTTGAGTAATATTACGTCATGTTTAAGAAGTACGTACCTTTTCTTTTGCTTTTTATTTTTAGTTGTACAAATAAGGATAATTCCATGAACCCTTTTCTAAATGAATATGAAACCCCTTTTAAGATTCCTCCTTTTGAGGCCATTGAGTTTAATCACTACCAACCAGCTTTTGATCAGGGTATGAAGGAGCACCTCGAAGAAATAGACACTATAGCTACTAACATTGAGGAACCCTCGTTTGAAAATACTATTGAAGCATTAGAGAGGTCAGGTAAAACATTAGATAAAGTGAGTAATGTCTTTTTTAATCTTCTGGGATCTAATACTAATGATGATATGGATTCTCTTGCCATGAGCATAAGTCCAAGATTATCTTCCCACAATGATTCAATTCTATTAAATAAAAAACTTTTCGAAAGAATTGAAGAGATTCATCAAAATAGACAAACTCTTAGTCTCTCTGTGGAACAAAATAGATTACTAGAAGAGACTTATAAAAGATTCATTAGATCAGGCGCAAATCTGGATCAAAATTCGATGGACAGGTTAACTAAAATTAACAGCTCTTTATCATCTTTATCTGTTCAATTTGACCAAAATGTTCTTAAAGAAACAAACTCCTTCAGCATGGTTATTGATAACGAAGATGATTTAGATGGCCTACCTGAAGAGGAAATAAGACAAGCTGCTCTTTTAGCTGAATCTGAAGGTCAGAATGGAAAATGGGTTTTCAAACCTACTCGGGTGAGTATGTATCCTTTCTTAACCTATTCAACTCAAAGAGATCTTAGAGAAGAACTTTACAATTCTTATATACAACGCGGAGACAATGATAATGAATTTGATAATAAAAAAATAATTTCTGAAATGATTGCACTACGCCAAGAAAAAGCTTCAATGCTTGGTTTTGATAATCATGCTGACTATGTCTTAGACAATAGCATGGCAAAAACTCCCGAAAATGTTAACAAACTTCTTCAAACAGTTTGGGAACCTGGTATCGAAAAAGCTAAAGGGGAAGTTCAGTCAATGCAGGAATTAATCTCTGAAGAAGGAGCTAATTTTAAATTAGCGGCGTGGGATTGGTGGCACTATTCAGAAAAATTAAGGCAAGAGCAATTTGACTTTAAAGAAGAAGAAGTCAAGCCATTCTTCAGTGAAGAAAAGGTTTTAGAGGGAGCTTTTGATGTTGCTAATAAATTATTTGATATAACTTTTACCGAAAGAAATGATTTACCAAAATACCGCGATAATATTCGTTCTTTTGTTGTAGAGGACTCTGATAATAAAGTTATTGGTATCTTTTATACAGACTTTACACTCAGACCAAATAAGGGGGGCGGTGCATGGATGAGTACTTTTAGAAGTCAAAGTAAGTTCGACGGGGATGTCATACCCATCGTTATCAATGTATGTAATTTTCCTCCAGAAAATGCTGATGGTATTTCTCTTCTATCCTTCGAACAAGTCGAGACCTTATTTCATGAATTTGGTCATGGGCTACATGGCCTACTATCAAATGCTCAATATCCAAGCCTATCTGGAACTTCCGTAACCAGAGACTATGTGGAATTCCCGTCACAAATGATGGAAAATTGGGCAAGAGAACCAGAAGTTATTAAAACTTTTGCAAAACACTATCAAACAGGTGAGGTTATTTCTGATGAATTGCTAGATAAGATATCCGCTGCTGGTACATTCAATGAAGGTTTTGCAACAACTGAATATGTAGCTGCAGCTCATTTGGACATGGCTTACCATACAGATAAAAATACAATCACGGATATAGATAAATTTGAAGACCAGGCTCTAGAGGATCTTGGTTTAATAACCGAAATAGAAGCGCGATATAGAAGCACTTATTTTGGTCATATATTCGCTGGTGGATATTCATCGGGATATTACAGTTACTTATGGACAGAGGTACTCGAAGCTGACGCTTTTGAAGCTTTTAAAGACAAAGGACTATTTGATAAAGAAACTGCTGATAAACTTAAAAAGTACGTCTATTCAGCTGGTAATACAGATGATCTGATGACTCAGTATGTGAGGTTTAGAGGTAAGGAACCTGAGATAGAACCTCTTCTTAAAAAAAGAGGATTGAATTAATCTTGGATGATCCTATCCACCTGCCCTTTAAGGATGGAAAAGGTGGGGTTGATATTGGTTTAAGGCCGATTGAAGAGAGTTCTTGGTTAGAAATAGATCATCTTTTTTCAGAGGAAATTGCCCTTAAAGAAAAATTATATCTAGAAAAGAAAGATCAGGTTTTAGTAACTTCTCCAAATTCGCAAGATATTCAAAAGGAGGTTTTAAATCTCGTATTAGGACATCTAAAGAATCATCATAATGATTCGTATGAACTAAAGACGGATACCATCGAATCAAAAAGAAATAACCATCTATATTATTTTGATGATTTTCAAGATCCTTTAGAATTGGCATCACTTCTTGTTCAAGAAGATCTGATCATCATGAAACCAAAAGAAAATATCTTTTATCTTGATTCAGCTTCACTTTGCGCTCCAACAAGATGGTCATTAAGAGAAAAGTTTCAACAATCACTTTCTGAACTTCATCAATCTGTTCCTGGTTATAAAGATAAAATAGATTCAAGGGTTAACACCATATTTACCAACCTGCCAGATCAGAAAATATTTGAAAGATACAACTGGTCAATATTTGATAGTCCTGAACTTTTTCAACCTATTAGTAATAAGAGCTTAGTAGAAATTAAAAATACTAGACCTGAAGAATTATTCATTAGAGTAGAAAGGCAGACGATTAGAAGGTTAGATTATTCAAGAGCAGTCTTATTCGCAGTAAGAGTTCATGTAAATCCCATAACAGCCATAATAAGTAATAAAAAAGCTATTTTTGATCTTATTCAAGCAATACAAAATCTTGAAGAAGATATGAAAACTTACAAAGTTATCAAACCATTTGAAGAGAATCTAATAAACTGGCTAAAATCAAAAAATGAATGACTGGTGGAAAAAGGCAATAATCTATCAAATTTATCCTAGGTCGTATTTAGATACATCTAATAATGGGGTTGGTGATCTCAAAGGCATTACAAAAAAAATAAACTATATCTCAAGCCTAGGTGTTGATGCTGTCTGGCTATCTCCTTTTTTTATGTCACCTATGAAGGATATGGGATATGACGTCAGTAATTATGTGGAAATAGACCCATTGTTTGGACATATGGATAACTTTGATGAATTAATTGAAGAGGCACATAAAAAAAATATAAGAGTTATCATTGATCAGGTTCTGTCACATAGCTCAGACAGGCATGAAGCTTTTATCGAAAGTAAAAGTAGTAAATCTTCAAGAAAATCAGATTGGTATGTATGGGCTGATGCCAATGAAGATGGATCTCCACCTAATAATTGGTTATCTGTCTTTGGTGGTTCCGCATGGGAATGGGAGCCCCTTAGAGGACAATACTATCTTCATAACTTCCTGCCTAGCCAACCTGACTTTAATTTCCATAATGAAGATGTTCAAAATTTCTTACTAGGAGAAGTAGAATTTTGGCTTAAAAAAGGTGTGGATGGTTTTAGGCTAGATACAGTCAATTA
>OCZA010000155.1_pt1 | contig 24113 bp, 19 predicted proteins | sample 1539021 | NCBI WGS metagenome assembly OCZA01 (sample SAMEA2619376, study PRJEB22493) | marine metagenome | biome: marine biome (ENVO:00000447); feature: surface water layer (ENVO:00002042); material: "saline water (ENVO:00002010), including plankton (ENVO:xxxxxxxx)" | depth 5 m | reverse complement strand
CAGTTCGACTGATCATCACTGTTGATTCTTTAAAAGGAAAGGTTGTCATGCCAAAGGGCTTAAGATTTTCAAGACCCTCAAAACCCATATTTCTAAATATTGTGCAGGATGTTGGACCCTGAACTGCCAATGCTGCTACATCAGCAGTTTCATCCGAAATATCTACATCAAACCCATCCGCTGTCCACATAAGCCAGTCAAGACATCGCGCATATGCACAAAGTCGGTAGTCATTTTCACCTAATCTGAAAATGGTTCCATCATCCATGACCTTGCCATCATCATCACACCAGATAGCATATGCAACTCTACCAACATTAATTTTCCTCATATCACGAGTTACTAACCGATTGAGGTATTCACCGGCTTCTGGGCCAGTAATTCGATATTTCATCATCGGAGATATATCAAAAACTCCGGTAGCATTTCGAACCGCAAAATATTCTTTCTCTACTTCTGTGTATGCCTGTGCGCTGGTATATCCTTTCCAGTCTTCCCACATATTAATTTCACATGCAGCCTCGCACCGAGAGTGAAATGGTGTTTTTAACATCATTGTTTCATCATGCGGGGTTAGTTTCATTTAGAACTCCTTATGATCTCTTTTGCAGCATTATGACCTGCCAGTCCCATCACACCTCCACCAGGATGGCTTCCTGCTCCACATAGAAATACACCATCTATCACAGTTTTGTATTGCGATGAGCCAGGAAAGGGACGCATCATTAATATTTGATCGAGGCTTATCTCACCATGATGCCAATGACCACCATAGTTTAAATGACGGTTTTCCAAGTCTGCAGGAGTTAGCAACTCACTATAGAGTATCTTGTCTCTTATATCGGGAGCGAAGTCTCTGATTCTATCGATAATAATTTCTTTAAAATCGTTTTTTGCAATATCCCAGCCACTATTAAGCTTACATGGGGCGTACTGAACTATGACTGACATTACATGTTTTCCATCAGGTGCGAGACTCGAGTCATGAATCGATGGGATACTTATATCAAGAGCTGGTTTTTCTGAAAAATCACCATACTTGCATGCATTAAAAGCATCTTCTATATATTTCATAGTGGGCGCTATCACAAGCCGTTGTCCCATTTGATCTTTCGTCAATCCTTTAAATGAGGGCAAGCTGTCCAAGGCCAAGTGTAATTTAGCTGCATTACCTTGCATTCTAACCCCTCTAACTCGGCGAACGGTCCCGGTCTCAAGGTTTTTCTTTCCAATGAGATCATAGTGAGTAGTTCTAGGGTCCGCATTCGAGACAACAATCTCACTACTAATAATCTCCCCACCTTCCAATGTAATACCTGTTACCTTGTCCAAGTCCAAGTTGATATTTTGAACCCTCTTACCAGTCATTATTTCAACGCCAACTGACTGAGCTGACTTTGCAATTGCCTTAGTTATTGATCCCATACCTCCTTTTGGCAGTGATGGGCCGTTGTAGCCAAAAATCTCGCCTGTTTTTTTATACAAATAACTGTAAACAGTGTTTGGTGACCTTGGGCCCATATGTGTTCCTAAAACTGCATCAAGACTAATAGCCGCCTTCAATAACTTGTTATCAAAATTCTCTTCCATCACATCATAAATATTGATTAAAGCTAATCTCATCAGGTCTTGCATATCAGCTTTGCCCATTAACTTCATCCCTAGACCAAGTTTCAGAGCTGTAATACGGTCTAGCCAATTATTCTCAACTAATTTAGGCGGTCTTCGATCGAACGCGGATGATAAAAATTTTGCAAACTTTTTAAACTGAGTATTAAATTTTTTGTACGCGGCACAATCTTCGTCGGAGACACCCGCACCTGACAAAATATCACCATTCATTGTTAAGTGGTCACCATCTTCACTTAGTGCAATCGTGGACAGATCTTTAGCAGCAATCTCTAAACCATGAGAATTTAATTTTAAATCAGAACTCACTTTTGGATTGAGCTGATATAACCATTGAGCACAAGATGAAACACTAAATTGGTCATGAAAAACACTCGTTGAACAGCCACCACCGACTTGCTGACTAGCTTCCAGAACTAAAACTTTTTTACCAGCCTTCGCCAGATAAAAAGCACACGTTAAACCATTGTGGCCGCCGCCAATTATAATAGTGTCATACTGCTTCGTAGTATCAATCATCAGCATAGCCCTCTGGAACGGTATTGGAACGCTTCAAATCATATAAAATCTCACGTGCGGCATTTGCACCCGGAGCTGCCATTACGCCACCACCCGGATGTGTTCCCGAGCCACACATGTACATTCCTTTGACTGGACCTCGATATTGCGCATAACCCGGAAATGGTCTGTTGAATAACAACTGGTCGAATGTTAATTCTCCCATGAAGATATTACCCTCAGTTAGTCCCACCTCACTCTCAATTTCTTTTGGGGTTCTGACCTCACAATGCAAAATCAAATCCTTAAAGTCGGGGCTGTAATTTGCAATTTGATCAATTACCGATTTCGCAAATCCATCTCTATCCTCATCTCGCCACTCTCGACCATCAATTTTTGGCGGAGCATATTGGACAAAAACAGACATCATATGTTTCCCAGGAGGCGCCATCGTTGGATCAAGTTGAGTTGGAATAAGCATGTCGACATATGGGTCTTTTGACCAAGTTTCATTTTTCCAATCATCATAAGCCCTCTCCATTCTAGTTAATGAATCACTAAAGTGCTTCTCCCCAAGACATAGAGGACTGTCCTTGGGCAACCCATTAAAAGTGGGTAACCCATCAAGTGCAATATTAAGCTTTCCAGATGATCCCCTAATTTTGAAATTTTTCGCTTTCGTAACGACATCTGTTGGCAAATCTTTTTCATCCATTATTTTGAGGAATGTTCTTTTTGGATCCAAATTTGAAACAACTATGTCTGAATAGATCTCGTCACCATTACTGAGCGCAACTCCCGAAGTCTTACCATTTTTAACAATAATTTGGCCAACCTCGGCGTTTCTTTGAATCTTGCCACCAAATGACTGAAACGATGATGCTAGAGAGTTTGATACTGCACCCATACCGCCTCGCGCGAATCCCCATGCTCCAACTGACCCGTCTACATCGCCCATATAATGATGCAGTAAAACGTATGCGGTGCCTGGAGAATAAACCCCCAAAGCTGTACCAATAATTCCGCTACCGGCCAAGTGTGCTTTAATCACGTCAGATTCAAAGTATTCATCCAAAAAGTCACCGATACTCATCGTCCAGAAACGCATGGTGTCAGCTAACCCCTCTTCCCCCATGCTTGCAAATGAACTTGCTAACAACGCGAGTTCCTTTAAATCCTTTGGTTTCAAAGAGGTCGGATCAGGTGGCGTTCTCATGAGAAAAGGTCTAATAAGTCTTGTTTGCTTCATAACGTCAGCTTCGTAACGCTCATAAGCATTCGCATCTCTTTTCGAGTGCCTTGCAACTTCTCGGTGTTGTCTTTCATGGTCAGCATGGTTACCGTAATAATCTCCATTCTGCATGAAGGTCACGCCTCCGCCATAAGGAACCACCTGTAGGCCATGCCTTGGCAATTGAAGATCTCTCATTATCTCAGGTCTCAACAAACTACAAACATACGAGCAATTCGAATACTTCCAATCTGTATATAACTCTCGACTAACTGCGGCACCGCCAATATAGTCATTTTTCTCAACAACCAACACTTTTAGTCCGGATTTTGCGAGATATGCTGCGTTAGTCAAGCCATTATGACCAGCACCAATCACTATAGCGTCATACTTTTCCATACCTATCCTTTTGAACCGTTTAGTTTTTCAAAGATTTGTTAAATTAGGATGCCAAAAAATGTATCCGATGTCCATTATAAATGAATAACTATTCATTCAGTTTGCACATCGCATTACAGTTGCTACATTTAGACCGATAGTTTAATGTTCATTAAAGCAGAATGACTCGGTATTCTAATAATTTGTATCTGTAAAGGTTTGTGAATGAGTGAAAATCCCCGATCAATGCCTGCCAAAACAAGACGAAGGCAGCTAATAAAGGCGACTATAAAGTGTATTGCTAAAAATGGTTTATCTGGAACCACTATGGCAGATGTCACATCGAAAGCCGGCTTAAGTCTTGGTATTGTAAATCTTCATTTCGAAACGAAAGAAAAACTTCTTATAGAGACTCTTCGCTTTATTACAGATGAATACAGAAATGGATTAGACAAAATCTTTTTCAATGACAAACTCTCGGTAGAAGAAAAGATTATCGCTCATGTTAGTTTCGATTTTAGCAGAGCAATCACCGATCGAGATAAACTAGCGGTTTGGTTTGCATTTTGGGGTGAAACAAAGTCACGCCCGACGTATATGTCGATCTGCGCTGACTACATAGATGAAATCGCTAAAAATTTAACCAGTCTTTTTTCAACATTAAAGAAAGAGGGAAATTATACATCAGTGGATCCTGAGTTAGTTTGCATATGTTACACCGCTCTATCTGATGGACTGTGGTTAGATTTGTTGTTAACACCAAAAGGTTGGGATGCTGATGATGCAAAAGCGGTAGCAATGCATTATTTAGCTACGCAATTTCCAAATAATTTTTCACACATAAGATAGGTATCAATAGAAAGATGGAAATAAAACATAATGCGGAGACAATGGAGTGGAAAAACAAAATTCGCTCATTTGCGGATGAATATCTTATTCCTTGGGAAATTGAAGCTGAAATGAATAACGGAATAATTCCTGAGAAAGCGTCAAAATTAATGCAAGATAAAGCTATTGAGTTGGGATTATCAAAAATGGATGCACCTGCTAAATTTGGCGGCTTAGATCTGCCAATGGTTCAACAGGTTGTGATTTGGGAGGAGTTAGGACGAGTTACAAATGCTCTTTGTTGGTGTTTCCCTGAGGCGCAAAGTTGGATGTTTGACGCCTGCAAGGCTAATGAATATCAAATTAATCACTACTTACGCAGCTTAATGGATGGAACCCTTCGCGAGTGCTACGCAATCACGGAGGGAGAGTCTGGATCTTATGAAACGGTAGCGACATCAGCAAAAAAATGTCCTGGCGGTTATCTTATTAATGGCGAAAAATGGTTTGTAACCACTGCTAATCTCGCAGACTTCTTCTTTCTTCAAGCAAAAATTGACGGAGAAGATTCATTATTCTTTATAGATATCAATAGTGATGGCGTTTCAATGGTTGATAATCCTCAATTCTCACACACATTTCCATCTCATCACCCTACATACAGATTTGAAGATGTTTTTGTTGCAGACAAAGACGTAATTGGCGATGGCAATAGTGGGATGGATTACAGTAGAAGTTGGTTCAGACATGAGAGATTAACAATTGCAGCGAGGATGCTAGGCGCGGCCTCTAGAATGATTGAAGAAGCCACGGAATGGGCATCAAACCGTGATATTCAGGGTGAAAAACTAATCGACAAACAAGCTATACAATTTTATCTTGCGGATAGCGTTACAGAATTATGGGCCTCAAAGCTTATGGTTTACGAGGCAGCTGAGGCTCATGATAACGATGATGACTTGAAATCTTTGCATGCAAAATGCTCAATGGTGAAACTATACACGACAGAAATGGCTAACAGAGTTGCTGATAGATGCCTCCAAATATGGGGCGGTCGGGGATACCGAAGGGACAATGCTGTCGAGCGCTTTTTTCGGGAAGTACGAGTTGATAGAATTTGGGAAGGAAGTAGCGAGATTCAAAGGATGGTGATTGCAAGAGCACTAAAAAAACGAGGTTTAAAAGGAATGTAATTTGATTACCGTAAAAAAAAAATACTCCTATCCTTTCACGTTATTTATCTTAACTTTTTTACCAATCTTTAGATCGCTATCTGAGCCCATTTATACTGAAGAGATATTAATAAATGAGGCAGCGAATACTCCAAAAAAACTTCATATATACAACTGGGCAGATTACATAAATCCTAATGCTCTTCTGAATTTTGAACGCGAATTCGGTATCGACATTACATATGACACATATGATTCGAGTGAAATGGTTGATACGAAGCTGCTTACAGGGAAGAGTGGTTACGATATCGTTGTTCACGCCGCATCGAGTGCGTCAAGACTGGTGCCGATTGGAATTCTTCATGAAATTGATGTGAAAAAGTTGCCAAATTGGAGGCATTTAGATCGAGATTTAATTGATAAAATTACTCAAAACTACTCGAATGATCTCATCGGTGTCCCATTTTTTTGGGGGTCAGCCGGTATTATCTACAATGTCGACATGATCAAAAAGCGGATGGAAAATCCTCCGACGAATAGTGGAGCTATTATTTTTGATCCTAATGTGCTTTCCAAATTTGCTGATTGTGGTGTTTCTTTTTTGGATGATGCATTAACCGTTATACCAATGGCAATGATCTACCTTGGATATCCTGCAAATTCTGTTGATTTAGGCCATCTAAAGGATGTTGAGAAACTCCTCAAATCGGTAAGACCATACATAACTTATTTTAGCTCTACCAAATTATTACTAGATCTTCCCAATGAAGAGGTCTGCATCGCAATGGGTTGGTCAGGAGATTACTCGGTTGCAAATCAAAGAGCTCGTGATGCAGGTTTAAAAATTAACCTTCAATACATAGTCCCTAAAGAAGGTTCTGAAATGTGGTTTGATAATATCTATATACCCTCTGATGCTAGGCATATCGATAATGCGTATCTTTTTTTAAACTACATGCTCAGACCTGAAGTGATTGCAGCAACAAGTGATTACATTGGATATGCAAACGCAAATAAATCTGCCACACCGTTAGTTGACAAAAGACTCACTGAGGACAATGCTATCTATCCCGATAAGAAAACGATTGACAGGCTGCAAACTTCCCAAGTTTTATCTCCAAAAGAGGAAAGAAAGAGATCAAGGACTTGGACACGAATTAAAACAGGTCTCTAACTAATTATTTGGCGAGCGAAATAGGAGAAATATATAACAATTAACAAAGAAAATAATTATTGTGATTCGCAAGACAAAGAGCCTTTTATAAAAATTAGAAATCTTTCGAAAAAGTTTGACAATATTTATGCGGTAGACAATATAAATCTAGATATTCATAAAGGCGAGCTGTTTACAATTCTAGGAGGCTCTGGGTGCGGTAAGTCAACTTTATTGCGAATGATTGCAGGCATAGAATTACCTGAGTCTGGCTCCATAGAAGTCGATGGTCATGAAATGAATGGGGTCGCTGCAAATGAAAGGCCCATTAACATGATGTTTCAATCTTATGCGGTATTTCCTCACATGAATGTTTTCAAGAACATTGCATACGGATTAATAAAGCAGAAGACTCCAAAAAATCTGGTAAAAGAAAAAGTCTCTGAGATGATCAAACTCGTTCAACTTGATAACCTCGACAATCGCATGCCAAACCAACTCTCTGGCGGTCAATTACAAAGAGTTGCCTTAGGTAGGGCGCTTATTAAAGAACCTAAATTACTTCTTCTTGATGAGCCCTTGGCAGCCCTTGACAAAAAACTTAGAGAGCAAACGCAATTTGAACTGATAAATCTGAAAAATAAATTAGATACAACATTTATCGTTGTAACTCACGATCAAGAGGAGGCGATGACTCTCTCATCAAGAATTGCACTAATGGATAAAGGCCAGTTTGTTCAAATTGGAGTACCTTCGGAAATATACGAGACACCAATTAACAAATTTGCAGCTGATTTTTTTGGTTCAATGAATTTTTTTGCAGCGGAAGTTATAAGTCATAACAAACAAACAAATGAAATATGCGCGAAACTTAAATCGAGCAATATTCTTATTACAGGTCAAACTAAAAATCATTTCAATTCCGGCGATAAAGTCACTGTCGGGGTCAGGCCGGAAAAATTGAGAATTAGCACAAGTGGCTCAGTTAGCGAGAAAAAAACTATCTTAGAGGGTCAAATTGAAGACCTTGCTTATTATGGCAATAGAAACTTATACCGAATAAAAACTAATGATAATGGCGTTGTTCAAGTCAGCTCGCAAAACGTCAAACGTTCAGAATCAATCCACTTAAAATGGAAGGATAAGGTTTTTATTTCATGGGAAAATAGCGCCAATGTATTTCTTAAAACGTAGGTCTGATGATAAAAATACATAATCAGGCGTTACCAAAATTTAGATTCGATAAATTTTGGAGACCTGTGATGATAGGTCTACCATATTTTTGGTTACTTTTATTTTTCTTCATCCCGTTCCTGTACGTTTTCCAAATCAGTTTTTCAACACCGATCTTGGCTCAACCACCTTACTCGAAAATTTTAAACTTAAGTGGTGATTTTTCTAACTGGCTCCAAGCCACTCTGGACAATTATCTATTTTTATTAGAAGACAATCTTTATTGGGTGAGTTATTTAAAATCAGTAAAAGTAGCATTTATTTCAACACTTATTTGTTTATTGATTGGCTATCCACTAGCTTATGGAATAGCAAGAGCGCCTCGTCAAAAGCGCCATATTTTGCTCATGTTAGTTATCTTACCTTTTTGGAGTTCTTTCTTGCTGCGAGTATACGCATGGATGGGAATTTTAAGTAAAAATGGCCTTATAAATTCTACTCTTGTGGGATTAGGATTAATCGATAAACCACTCGCTATTCTCTATACTGATGTTGCCGTCTATTTAGGTATAGTCTACACCTATATACCTTTCATGATACTGCCACTCTATGCTTCGATTGAAAAATTAGATTCCTCACTCTCTGATGCCGCATCTGACCTTGGAGCCAACAGATGGCAAAGGTTCTTTGACATAACACTGCCTCTCACCAAACCAGGAATAATTGCAGGGTCATTGCTCGTTTTTATACCCGCAATTGGCGAATATGTAATACCGACTTTATTAGGAGGTATAGACTCATTAATGATCGGTAGAACCCTCTATGATGAATTCTTTTTAAATAGAGACTGGCCACTCGCCTCTGCAGTAGCGACTATATTATTGTTAATAATAGTATTACCAATTATGTGGTTTCAAAGAAATCAACAGAGGACGAATTAAGATGTCTCGGTCATCAACATTTATCTTTTCCTGGATGTGCTTTGGATTCGCGTTTCTTTATATTCCAATTTTTGTTCTGATAATTTTTTCATTTAATAACTCGGCTATTATTTCAGTATGGGGCGGGTTTTCAACACGTTGGTATTATGAACTTTTTCAAAATGAGCAAATAATAGAAGCTTGTCTGTTAAGCCTTAAAATTGCAGCTATCAGCGCAACCTTTGCAACGATACTAGGCACTATGGCGGGAATAGCGGTTTCTCAGTTCCAAAGATTCCGAGGTCGACTTCTTTTTACTGGATTACTTGGTGCGCCATTGGTAATGCCCGAAGTGATAACGGGTCTTTCTCTATTACTATTTTTTATCAGTCTCCAAGAGCTTATTGGATGGCCATCAAGCCGGGGAGCAAACACGATAACTATAGCTCACATAACATTTTCAATGGCATATGTGGCGGTAATAGTTCAGTCTAGATTAACAAGTATGGATAAATCACTAAGTGAGGCGGCGATGGATCTTGGAGCGCGTCCTTTTCAAGTATTATTTGATGTTACACTTCCGATCATCGCGCCTGCGATGATCTCAGGATGGCTTTTATCTTTTACATTATCTTTGGACGATTTGGTAATCGCGAGTTTCACTGCAGGTGCCGGCGCAAGTACTTTACCAATGGTGATCTTCTCTAAAATAAAACTTGGCGTGACACCTGATATTAATGCTCTAGCTACCCTCATAATATCAATAGTTGGGATCGGTGTTTTTACAGCGGGATATATCCTGCATCGTCAAAAATCTCTAACGAAAATAATCAGATAATAGAAAATATTAGCTATTCAACTTCGCCAATTCAACAGGGGGAATGTAATCAAAAATAAAGTTAATTCGATCATCTTTACCTTTATTCATAACTGAATGTTGTATCTGATTATTCAATTCATAAACTTTACCGATTTCAAATCGATGGGGTTTCCCGTCTATCATAAATCGAACTCTTGGATTCGCGGTGATGGGTATATGTATTCTGTGTCCTACATGAAAAGATTGGTGGCTATCAACATGAGGTTTTATGACTCCTCCTGAGACAAGTTTAGCAGCCATAGCTCTTATAACTGTACCTCCAGGTGGGTAATACTTCTCTAATATCGAGTCCATAATTGGTAATGCTACTTCGGAGAGCTCATCCCAGGCACTTTCCTTGGTAACTTTAACTGTCGGCCAAACTTTTGTATCAACAAAAAGCATCACGAGTGACTGCGTTTGGGCGTGGACTTCATATGCGTTTTGTCTGTGATTATTAGCAAGCCAAGCTTCATCATCGATACTCATGATAGCGTCAATCAGTGGTGTAACCTCTATATCACCAAGCTCTTTTACGGGAACACCTATATCCATGTTTCTCTCCAGAATTTTTTTACAATCCAATTTAATTATCGTTTTTTATGCTCTCAATTTCAATTATGAAATCGTTCCTTAGGTAATTTCATTAATTGCTCGATATGCCTCCTCAATAGCAGATTCAAGCATCGCATTTGCAGCAGAGTCACTATTTGCAATGACTATATTTCCATGCCGTTTCCTACCCAAAATGTGGGGATACCGAGGATCATTATAATCATCATAAACCGTATCAAAAAGCGGGTTATACCAATAAGAATATCCATGAGACCATCGATTGACGGTAATTCCAACGATATCCTCAGAGGCATTGAATCCACCATCTTCAAGACTTTGCTGTAACTGATCTCTTACGTTACGCTCAATGATCTCAAATGGTGTGGTCAAAAGCTCATATCTTCCCCGTTTATATTGCTCTCTAGCAGATAAACCACTTCCATAAACATGGGGAAACCGTTCCATATGAACAATAATGGGCTCATTCTCATTTTTAGAAAATTGATAATCTCCGTAGCTGACAGGAAAATCTAACATTGAAACAATATGGTAACTTCCAGGACACACCATGGCTCCGATACCTAAATTTTTCCACGCTCGCCAATTTTTTACAGCTACGTTGGTATAAAGAATTGGAACCTTAACCTGGAAAGCAAGAGCCTCTTTTTGTTTGGCCGGTAACTCAGAACAGATGAACGGAATTACGTTACTGTTACATGCTAATACACATTTTGATGCGGAAACTCTCTCCAATTGATTATCTCTTGTATATGAGACAGTAACTGAGCCTCCCGCAGATTTGGTATTTTGTACATTAATGACTGTGCTATTGAGCCTCACAGATACATCATTCCGTGGATCATCAAGAATACTGTAATCCAGTTTTGCTGTAACAAGATCTTCCAAAGAATCACTGGATATCAAATCAGGAATCAGGCGGCAAACTAATTTTCTCGCTATCGTCGCATTTCCATCTGGAAAATGATGAATGTATGGTTCCGCTGATTCAGATTCAGGGAGACCAGCTGCATACCAACCAGGAAGGCCTGCATAGTCCAGTGCCCCCAAAGCACTCACTGAATCAATGCCAACTCCTGAGTCAATAGTTAAATCTTGAAGAACAGAAAAGACCTCATTCTCAGTAATTTTCAAATCTTTTTTTAAGAATTCCTGGTAACTAATCTGGTATAAATAATCTCTTTTCTCTTCTTCTGGAATATGAGCAATTTGATCTTCATTACATGTGAGTAAAAAGATTAGTTGCTCTTTTGCTGCATCAGATATCGGCATTTGAGCGACTGCTTTTTTTGCTGATAACCTGTTTTTTTTGAGAGGTATAAAATCATCAAAACAACCCAAATCGTATTGAACTAATGCCTTTCTCCCCCAACCCTTCTCATCAAAAAAAATTCCTGCTCTCAGATTATTATCCTTGAAAAAACTTTGATTATAAGCATCATAAAATACATCGAAATCTACACCGAGTTCACCTAATAATTCTTTGACAATTTGACTATATCCAGAGGGTTCTTGCATTGTTTGCGCACCCCCATACCCTACGAGGGACGTTTTATCTACTTGGAATTCGTTACGTTTTGCATGCCCACCAAAATCATCATGATTATCTAAAATTAGAATCTCTGCATTTGGACGATCTTTTTTGAAATAATAAGCGGCACTCAATCCACTTATTCCTGCACCAACAACTATCAAGTCATAGTGCTTATTGGAACTAATTGAAGCCAAGGGCCAGGTTTTATTCCCTTGCCTTGCAAGGGAATGCATCGCCTCAAAGGAGCCCGCGTGATTTCCTCGTAATCCGATTAATCCTGGAGGATAAAAATTGTGATCTTTTTGGACAGCAGACCAATTGCTAGTTTCTTTCCCAAAAGCTGCATTGACAGCGACAGATGCTGAGAATCCTGCTACACCTTGCATAAAATCGCGACGTGTTATTTTCTTGCCAAGTCCCAAAAATTTGTCACGATTATTCATAAATAAACGACAATTAATTCTTTATCTAAAGCGCATCAATCAAACGATAATATAACATTCCCAACGAAACCAGTTGATTCCTGAATAAATGCTGTCCTGGAAATATAATGGGTTTAATCTTAGAAAAAACATCAAATCTTTCGGCTGTTCCTCCAACAATATCTGCCATTATCTGTCCCGCAAGATGGGTTACATTAACACCATGACCCGAATATCCCTGCGAGTAAAAAATATTATCACTGATTCTACCCAATTGAGGCACCCTATTAACTGTTACTCCTATCGTGCCTCCCCACCCAAATTCAAAATTAGTATTCTTTAATTCCGGATAAACTTTCAGCATTTTTGGAATTAAGGCGTTTTTAATTATTTCCGGATTATCGCCAAAATATGGAAATCTTCTTCCAAACAATAATCTTTTATCGGCACTGAGCCTAAAATACTCGAGAACATAATTTGGATCGCAAACGGCTAAATCTTGGGGATTTATCTTGTTGACCACGTCACTTGATAATGGCTCTGAACCGATAATGAAACTCTTTACGGGTAAAACAGCTCCCCGTAATTTTGGTTCGATAAAGTGATATGCATTTCCCGCCAGCACAACAAAGTCAGCCTCCACTGAACCGTGTTGTGTTTCTACAACTGGTTTTACACCATGAGTAATTTTTATAACTGGAGACTTTTCACTTATGACTGCTCCGAGAGCTCTTGCAGCATAGGCCTCACCAATACATAAATTGAGAGGGTGCAAATGGCCGTTATAGTTAATTTTGAGTCCACCTATATACTTCTCTGTCCCTAATGTCTTACGAACTTCATCTTGATTCAAAAGTTCTTGCCCAAAATCAAAGTTGTAGTCATCTAATACTTTCGCATAATTTTCTAAATCTCTAACATGTTTTGGTTTGATAGCAACATCAACATAACCCTGTTTTAAATCACACTTAATATTATATTTGCTCACTCGATCTCGGATAATTTTGTGGCCTTGCCAGCCCATTTCAAAGACACGTTTTTCATCATCTTTAGAAAGTCCTTTAGACAATCGGGTTTCGCCTGAGATACCCCCTATTATTTGACCACCATTTCGACCTGATGCACCCCAACCTACTTTATTAGCCTCTAAAACATGGACGCTATAGCCTCTCTCAGCAAGGTGAAGCGCTGTTGAGATCCCAGTAAATCCTGCTCCAATTACACAAACATCAGCCGATTTTTGGCCTTTTAATTTATCAAAGTTGGTTACTCTATTTACAGTGGCTGCATAATAAGATGAAGTGTGCTCTTGACCGACGTTTGCCTTCATTAACTAGTCTCAAAAAATAAAGTCGAGTAGAAATCTAACTAAAATGAAAGTCGTATCTTAGCAATAATTGACTCCACTGACACGTTATCCCATCCATTATTAAAAAGCTGATTAACTCCCTCTTCTCCATCATAGCTATCAAAATATCCACCTCGACTATAGACAAGGTAAGCATCCGATAGTGGCCCTAATTTATAGCGATACCTCAATTGAAGTGCAGTATCTCCAAAACTAAAATTACTGGCCATCAAGCCAATATTGTTTAAATATCCATCATGACTAATTTCAAAAACTTCAGACAAAACCGCATCGACTCCTGCCCATTGAAATTTGAAGCGAATTTCGTGATTTGATGATGGATTCCAATCTAACCTTAAATCGAGAAAATATGAGTCAGCCTTATAATTTGTGAGCCTCTCAATTTCAGAATCCCAAATCAACCATTCCCGGTATTCCTTGTAGGTAATTGAACTCCCTATATTGAGGGTCTCAGAAGCATAGAATCCAATGCCAAAGTTGACACTCCTGTTTAAGTCCTCCAATCCGTCTGTTTCAAACGTAGTCGATAAGTAATAAGAAAAATCTCCACCCTGCGGTCCTGAGTAGGAAAGCTCGTTCCATTTTTGAACAGGTTTTCTAAAATCACTAAATCCTCTGGTTAAAAGATTATCCCAACCGGGGGCTGTGGTGCCTAATCTAAGCTTCACTTTCCCAGTATTCTTAAAAGTTAGCTCAGCTTCCGAGTTCCACCAAAGCTCAAGTCGATTACCTGCATTTGTGCGAGATTCACCCGCCTCTAATGACCAGTATGCTGAGAGTAAGTTCTCAAGTCTTAAATTTTCATTCCAATTATTTTGAAAATAAGCGTACCACTCGTTGTAATCACGCCTTTTCATATAACCTAAGTCAGTTAAATCAAAATCTTCGCCGTAGTGGCTGTAGTAAAGTGTGTACCAACGTTCGTCAGACGGTTGATAATTCCAACTAACCCATGCAGCAATATCACTGCTTTTATACTCTTCTAGATCTGAATTTTGATTAATTTTACTGTGCATAAAATGTAGTTGCCAAAGAGTAGTCTCTGACATTTTCCATTCTGAATCAATCACTTGAATCGTCGCCTCTTTTCCAATCTCATTTCGATTAACATAAGTTAATCTATGTCCAAGAGTCAGATCGCCTTGCTTCCTTTGTAATCTACTCGATAAATATTCAGATCCTTCAAAATCTGGCAGGTCGTCCTCTTTTACATAGAATACGCCCAGATCAAAACTATCAGAATATCGCGTAAATTTCGTTGCATAATCAATGTCAATTGGCGTGCCTTCTTTTGCTCCATATCCTGAACCAATTCGACGAGTGTAGAGAATAACGTCCTCATTCGGAATTTCACTGTTGAATAACCCTTGGTTTTCAGTAAAAAAAGGTCTTTTCTCAGACATGAATGTCTCAAAAGCGGAGAAGTTCACCACTAAATCGTCACTCTCAACCTGACCAAAATCAGGGCTTAATGCCCCTGTTAATTGAACGCTACTGTTTGGACGCCAAATAAAATCCAATCCAGCCTTAGTATCAGATGTTTGTATATTTGGCTGAGAGCTCTTAATATTATTCGTGTAACTTAAATAAGGATACATCTCAAAAGACGACGTTTCCTCTTGATTAACCTCTATCCTGTGCCAATCTTGTATAAACGTATTTCTAGTATAAAAAGCGTCTGGAAAAGCAAATCTCAACGACTCGTCATAAACGACTCGTGAAAACCAGAAACTCATCTCTTTTCTCCCCGATTCTGTTTTTGTCATAGGAGCAACAGACCAGGGGATAAAGATTTCACTATACCAATAATTTTCATCGCTCGAGGTTTCAGAATACCAAATACCATCCCAATCTCTTCGGTATTTATCATTTGCAAGAATTCCATCTTGCATAGAGTTTGCAGAACCTACCGTGAAATCATAACCCGTCAGTTGATTACCATCGAAATCGATACTAACAATATTTCTATCTCCCTTGATTTCAACATCTCTCGCAAATCTTCTATTTACTCTTTTAACGTTTGATGGTTGATAATTTGAAAAGGCAACGTAGATACCCTCAGCATTAGTAAGAAGCCTAACTTGTGTTTTGTACTTAGCCGGAGCCCCACTCAAAGGCTCCACAGTGACAAACTGATCAAATACTTGAGCATCATTCCACTCGATTTCGTCAATAATTCCATCAATTATAATTTCCGCCCTCCCTGAGCTCGGCAGACAAATCAAGAAATATAGAAAAATAAAAAGAGGTGAGGACAACCTAATCAAAGTAATGGCCAAAAGTTATTAAGATTTATGTATTCAACGAGCCTATATATTAACTTGTATGGAGGCCTTGTCTACTGGTTTTTGGCCCAGCGAGGTGATGTGTAGGGAATAATTAGAAACTCATCATTTTTGTGAATCATACCAGGAACCTCAACAACACCAACAAGTCCCCTTAGGTATTTTGCAACTTGCAAAAACAAAGTTTCATCTAATGCATTTCCATTTGTATCCAAAATTTTTTGTGCCAGATTTTTCGACATTCCCAGACAAGGAGGATTATATTCTTCTACAATTAATTCGACACCTGAATCAAACTTAAAAATTGTACCCTTGGGTATTTTCGAAAAATTATTAGCTCCACTTACACAAAAATTTGCACCAATATCACCCGCATTAAGGGGAACCCTCAAATTCATTTTTTCACTTATTTCATCTAACTCCTCTGAGGATACGGCAGACCACTGCCTCTCATTTCGTCTCAAGGTATTTGCTACTTGTTTATCATCACCTTCCCAAGTAACCCTCTCAAAACCTGCATGACGATCACCAATTACTCCATCCAAGCGAAATTCCAGTTGCTTTACTGATCTCTTTATTAATTCCTCTTCAATAACTCCGAGAAATAAAGAGTCAATTTTCCCTATGATTTTCTTCAAAAATACTCCTTATGTACTTTTATCCAACTTGCGCTTCCGATCTAATTTCTTTTCTCCACTCCGATAAATTCATTTCAATCGCAAAAAATCCAGCTATCCACATTGATTCATCCCACGCAAACATATAGTGTCCCCAGTAAATCCAGTATCCACAGAAAGACCATAAAATAGTGTATGAAATTACCTTCGTATATTTTACTATCGAAAAAATAGTTCCCGAGGCTTGATTTTTATCTTGTAAACGGACATTGATTTCGATGGCAAATATGATCAAAATCCATGCAATCGATTCTACCAGATCCACGCTAGCCAGATGTGTTTCAATATCAAGCCCGGTAGCATCCTGCACAATAAGTGCTGTTCTTGGATCACTGTAAAAAAATTGCGAGGCATTAGAAAGATTCTTACATGTATCAGCAGTTATCTCAGTATAGTTGATGTTAAAAGCGTAAGACTTCTCCATACCCACGAGTTGACATAAATCATTCACTCCTTGGATCTCAACAGCTGACAAAATCTCCATCAGATTAATGTAGTATGCATACGGTGTATGAGCAATTCCCAAAACGCAAAAGAATTTTATGAAATTTAGGAGTAAAATTTTATTTTTTGTAAATGCCTCATCAGAAAGCGCGTATGTTTCTAACTCATATACTGCAATAAGAATAATCCAAGCACTCAAATCAATAGTGGTTGTAAATGCTCTGAATCTTTCACCAAGATTACTGCCTTCAAACAATGTATGCTGCGCAACGGAGAAATCCAACCAAATATAATAACCAAAATTAAAAAGAAGTATGGTGTAGACAACCGCTTTTATCTTTTGCTTTAAGTCAAAATTTGAATAGGGATTCTTCGAATTACTCAACTGATTAGTCTCTTTTGAATTATTAGTTTGGTCTGTACCAAATCGGTGAAGTCCATGCCATCTCTCTTATCGAGGAAGAGTAAGTGCCATCCGAACATACTGGCGGCCTTTGCTCACTTGGGATTCGATCACAGTCAAAAGTATGCCATCGACGAGATTCAGGCTCTATGACTCTCATGTAATAGTATGATGATAATGATCTATCAAAATCTGAGTCGGAAAAGACTTTACATAGACTATCAGCACCTTTTTTTTCTGAAATAACCGGAATTACACTGGTTCTCATTGCACCTGCCGAATCAATCCAGCCCTTAATCAGTTGCAAAGTCTCGATACCCAATCCATCAGGATCTTTCGATGCTTGCATTAAAAATTTAAGGTTTTTCCCTCCACCTGAAGATTTTATGTCACCTCCCATAGGGACACCCGAATCATATGCTCTCTCAATCATATCTGGAGCCGCACAAAGATTTTCCTCTATATCCCAACCAGCAAAAAACCTCGGTCTGATTCTGGGTCCCGAGGTCCCAAAAACCTCTTTTCGCAACAGCGCATCAAAGATAGAGTCTCTGGTATTCTCCTCCGCCCAAACCCCCGCTAAACCTCCTGGGTTTCCGTCAATTCCACTAGTGAGGATGCCCTTTTCTAATCTTTCCAATGAAGTGCCCTCACCAACTACTGCACCAACCCATGAAGACTCTTTGACATTACCAGCACTAGAAACATGGGTATCAGTTGATCCAATTACGCCGAGTTTGATCGGATTAAATCCTGTGGTTTGTTCTTCTTTTAGTCCAACGAGCAAGGCTGATCTATGGAAATCTGTGGGGTCAACGCAACCTGCTCCAAGCATACCATTGTCTCCAACGACTCCATTTTCGCATTCTTTTGTTATTTGAGACGCTTGAGTAAATGCTAAAAGATCTTGTGAGCTTTCATCTGGTGCTATGTAAGTCTTATTTTCTCCCAAAATCCTAACTGCCTCGATGTCACATAATTCATCCGGAGCACCAATTACAGAGGAAAGGCCGTTGATGCACTCCGAGCCGCCTTTATGTTGGAAAATCTCCATAATGGGTTCCCGTTTAAGTCTTGTAATTGCATAAGCAGATTTTGATTCTAAGTCTTGAGCAATCTTCATGTAAGGTGCCATTCTGCCATTGGCTAAGTTTGTATTATGTGGGATCGTGATGTAATCGCAGCCACTATTGGGTGGACACACTTTATTCAGAGCCGACCAAAGCTTGCTATCAATTGGAGCATCGATATAACTGATAGGCTCCTTAGGAACTGTGCTATTCCTGAAAATAACATTTCTGTGGTAGTTCGAAGTCCCGGGCGTACCTGTGTATTCATAACCAACAAAACTGGTAAATCTGCATGGTGAATTTTCTTGATTAGCAGCCATTTGTATTTCCTGCCACGGTGTCTTTGAGTACTCTCTGCATAATTCTCCATCTTCACCACAAACATCGACTAATCGTTGTGGACTTTCAGTAGTCAGAACAGACGCAAGCATCAACATTCCTTGCCGTCCATCCACCCTAAAGGTTGTGCAAAATGCACTATCAAATGCAGGGGATCCTGGCGTTGTGCAAAGTGCTCTCTCTCCAAGAAACTCACCATGGTCTGTTACTGCTAGAAAATCTAAGGGTCGATCAATTGTTGCCCGACCAATAGGCTTACCTGATGCGTTAAGCGGAAACATTGGGATCGTCTCTCCCTGTGCATATCGATTAGCATCAAGAGGAGTAGTGCCAGTGGCGTTAGCTGCAGAATCATGAGATAGATTTGTATGTACATGAAGGTCGCCAAAAAGTGCAATCCTATTCGAATCAAAAGAATCGCAAGGTTCTACTATTTCAGCGTTGGTGTTGGAGAAACCTTCCAAAACAGGATTCTTAACTTCATTCTCTCCACAGCCGGTAATCGCAATCAGTAATATTAATTGAATTATTCCTACCTGTATTTTGAAGCGCATGCTGGTTCTCCTAATTATTTTTATTATTCTCTTTAGGGCTCTGTTTTATATTGAGTCTCATTACTGTTGATTGTATGCCAAAATGCCTTAGAACCAACATATATATGATAAGCATCAGGAAGATCTATTGGTTTATCATTAATCAAACCCATCGCAAAGTAAATTTGATTTGGCTCATCTGTAATCTCAATAAATAGTTTTGAGCCACAATTCTTGCAAAAAAAACGCGTATATTTCTCAGAGGAGTTATAACTTTTGAGGCAATCATGTCCTCTCAATATCTTAAATCCAGCCTTTGATGTCCCAGCGAAAGTTGCAAATGCAGAACCATGTATTCTTCTGCACTGGCTACAGTGACAATGACTAAAGTCATTAATCCGATCGCTAATTTGCATACCTACCATCCCACATTCACAATTTATTAGATGATTAGAAACTTGGTGATTCATTTTTCCATTGACACAACTAGTCTGCATAGCCGCTCCAAGATTCAGGAAATCCTTTCCATTTAGTGCATGTATATTCAGTGTTATCCCATGCTGGCCTCGAATCGAAAAACATGTGCTCTCCCTCGGGAAGGTCAAATACCCCATCCAAAATTCCCAGTGCAAGCCAAGATCGTGTCTCATCAACTTTAGGTCGGCACATAATAGATGATCCACAATTAGCGCAAAAATATCTGTTCAATTCATTTGAAGAGGCATATATTTTTAGATGATTCCCTCCTGCTAAAATATGAAGAGATTTCGTGTCTATTCGAACCCACGATGCATAGGCTGCACCATGCAACCTTCGGCATTGCCCACAGTGGCAATAACTTAATGATTTAATCGAATCAGTGACCTTAAATTTAATAAGTGAGCACTCACATCTTCCGCGAACCATAATAGATAATACTTTATATTTAAAATTTCATCGGTGGTGTTATAGATGCTCGCGCATTCTTCCAAAAAGGCTTATTTGAAACGTGACATTGTGACCAACTTGATTTCCATTCAAGCTCTTTTTGATAATAAATCTCAGCCCATATTTTTTCAGGACACGACCCGTTTTCAAACTCAATATCAGATAGAGTTAAATTAGCCTTTAAAATTGGCGACCACACACAAGATTTTACTGTACCAATGCGCTTTCCATTCTCTTTGTCATAAAGAAAGGCGTCTGCAGGAGGCTTATTTCCCTCTACCGAAAGCTTAACGAGTCTTCTGTTCGCAGGACGCAATGCTTCGGCTTGGAGGGCTTTTTTTCCAGTAAAATAGGGTTTTTCAAAATCAACCAACCATGATAATCCAAGCTCAAATGGTGATCTTGATCTATCCGCTCTCACCGCTGTTTCTGCTGTTACAAAGTCTTCTCCCGGCATTATAAAGCCAGCTTCAATTCTAACCATATTCAATGCGTGTAGTCCGATAGCGCGGATATCGAAATTCCCATTTTCACATTGGCCATATATTAAATCCCATAAATCAAGAGCATTCTCAGGTGAAGTCCAGAGTTCGTAACCTAAGTCTCCTGTAAAACCAGTTCTGGAAATCATGATTTCAATACCGGAAATTGATTGTTGGCATATCTGAAATGGCTTCAATTTATCCAGACCTTCAATCCCTACCTTATTGAGAACCGAAAATGATGTGGGTCCTTGAACGGCCAGCGCAGCTATATCATCAGTCTCTTTCTCTATGTTGACATTAAATCCCAATCTTGAAATCGACAGCCAATCAAGCTGATGATGCTGAGCGCATAAGCGGAAGTCATTTTCTCCAAGTCGAAAAACAGTCCCATCATCTAACACTTTCCCCTCATCATTACACCAGATCACGTAAGCTACTCGGTCAATCGCAAGATTGGATAAATCTCTTGTCACTAATCTATTCAAGAATCTTTGAGAATCTGGGCCAGTGATTCGATATTTTTCCATCGGTGTGAGATCCATCAAGCTACAGGTACTTCTGATAGCGAAATATTCTGAAGCAATTGTGTCAAACACTTGTGCTGATTTATAACCATTCCAGGATGTCCATTGTTGAACAATGTTTAAGGCATCAAGCCTGGCCTGAAAGGGGCTTTTTTGAAATACCGAACTTGTCACTTAAAATAAACCTTCAATATCATTATTTGTCTCTCTTAAATCGCTCTAATTATTTGCTTGGCCGCATTATGACCTGGGAGCCCAGTTATTCCGCCTCCTGGATGCGCTGATGCACCGCACAAATAAAGGTTTTTACAAGGAGTTTTATATTGCGCCGATCCATGCACTGGCCTCATCATAAATGACTGATCAATTCCCATTTCCCCATGGTGCCAATGTCCCCCAACACAATTATATTGTTCCTCGATATCACAGGGGGTTAGTAGTTCATAGCTTTTGACTAAATTATTAAATCCTGGAATATATTTTTCGATTGTCTCAAACACACGATTTACAAAAAGATTTCTATTTTTTCCCCATCCTCCTTTAAGGTCGTAAGGAGCAAAAGAGGCGGAGATCGTTGCAGTTATGCTATTTACTGATGGGCCTCTATCTTCAACTCGATTGATAATCATTTCGAGTATCGGATGATCAGAGTATTCCCCATATTTTGAGTGGTTAAATGCATGCTCAACGTACTGCATGTTTGGAGCAATAATCAATCTTTGAAAAAGTTTATCGCCTTCAAGATTTTGATCTTTCGGTAATGCTTTTAAACACAAATTAATTCTCGCGACAGCCCCCTCTTGTCGAATCGAATCTACTCGATGCGAAAACATTGCATCCAAATATTCCGTCCCTACGAACTTCAAAAAAGTTGTCTTCGCATCCGCGTTTGAAACAACTAAATCACTTTTAAATATTTCACCAGACTCAAGCTTCACGCCCTCGCATATACCATCTTCAATAATAATCCTATCAATTTTGGAATTAGTTAAAATTTTAACCCCGAGAGACTTTGCTTTTTCCTCTAGAAGAGTCGATAAATTATCTGACCTGCAAAGACTATTGTTTTCTCCAAAAGAAATTTTCTGCAAATAGGACAATACTGTATTGGGAGTTCTCGGGCCCATCTTGTGACCTAGTACAGCATCGAAAGCAATGGCTCCTTTAATTGCAGGGTCATCAAACTTTTCATTCAAAACATCGAATATGTTGATCCCTCCAACACGCAAGAACTCTCGCATTAATTTTTTACCTAAACCAAAACGAAGATTCCAACCAATCTTAATTAAGGTCTTTTTATCGTGCCAATCCATATCCTTAAGTCTAGGCGGTATGTTGGTCGTCAGTGCATCTAGCGCTTCCGAATATTTTTTAAATTCTTCAATGAAGCCTCGATATGACTTCGAATCTCTCTCACTAATTTTCCTACCAGAAACAGAATTATTAGCAAAAGTTATATGGCTTCCATCTTCACTGAGGGATATTGTGTCCAGACTCAATTGAATAGGCAGCGCAGGCAAATCAAGATCCTTGAGAATCTGCTTATTTAAGCCATATGATGCATGAGCAAGCCCTGCGAGTTTATTACCATTGTTATCAATGATTGGTGCGCAAGCACCCCCAACCGAGTCTCTTGCCTCAAGTATCTGGACAGAAAGACCTGCTTTGGCAAGATAAGATGCGCAGACCAATCCATTATGGCCCCCTCCAATCACTATAACCTTTAGATTGTTAGTCATCGCCAAAATCCTCTGGAGTTGTATTTTTGCGTTTGAAATCACGCAAAATTTCGCGAGCTGCGTTCGCGCCCGGCGCACCCATTACCCCTCCCCCGGGATGATTGGAAGAACTACACATATACATTCTTTTCAAGGGTCCTCGATATTGCGCATAACCTGGAAAAGGTCGATTAAACATTAATTGGTCTAAAGTGAGTTCTCCTTGAAAAATATTACCCTCTGTTAAACCAACCTCTTTCTCAATTTCATGCGGCGTTCTAATCTCAGCATGAAGAATAAGATCTTTGAAGTTCGGGCTGTAATCTCCAATCTGATTAATGACAGTGTCTCCGAATGCTTTTTTCTTTTTATCATCCCATCCACCCTCAGGCGACACCGGACAATATTGAACAAAGACTGACATCATATGCTTTCCTGGAGGCGCCATCGTGGGGTCATATTGAGTTGGAATAACCATATCGACATAGGGATCAGAGGACCACCGGTCATCTTTCCAATCATCATAAGCGCGCTCCAACCGCTCAAGAGTATCGCTGAAATGCATATGACCAAGCGTTAGAGGTGACTTCTCCGGCAAGGCTGGGAAGATTGGCATCCCATCTAGGGCAATATTTACCTTGCCAGATGAACCTCTTATTTTAAAGTTCTTCGCACGCTTGACAATATCCTCAGGTAAATCAGATTCATCAATAATTTTAAGAAAAGTCCTTTTGGCATCCAGATTTGAAATAATCGCTTTTGCATTAATAATTTCACCAGAAACTAGCTCGACACCAGTCGCAGTTTGATTGCTTACTATTATTTTTTTAACCTCTGAGCTCTTTCTTATGGTGCCTCCAAAAGATAGGAAAGACGAGCTCAAAGCTGCAGCGACTGATCCCATTCCTCCTCGAGCAAATCCCCACGAGCCAACATTGCCATCTACATCACCCATAGCATGGTGAAGAA
>OCZA010000153.1_pt1 | contig 24194 bp, 24 predicted proteins | sample 1539021 | NCBI WGS metagenome assembly OCZA01 (sample SAMEA2619376, study PRJEB22493) | marine metagenome | biome: marine biome (ENVO:00000447); feature: surface water layer (ENVO:00002042); material: "saline water (ENVO:00002010), including plankton (ENVO:xxxxxxxx)" | depth 5 m | reverse complement strand
GTGATATTAATGTAAATACTCATATGCCAATAGAGGCATCCGTTGGTTTAAAGTTTACAATAATTAACCTAAATTCAATTGATGCATTAAGACGTGTTAGCGTTAATCCGCTTAAATTAAATGCCTTGAAGGATTTTGAAGTTTCAACAAATGTTCACTGCTACTACCTTGATAAGAACACGCAGTGTATCAACGCGAGGATGTTTGCACCTGATTTGGGAGTTCGAGAGGATCCTGCAACTGGAAGTGCAAATTGTGCTTTGGCAGGATTGCTAGGTCACCTTGAGGAAATAGAGGCAGGTGTTTTTTCTTGGACTGTAAATCAGGGCATTGAAATGGGAAGACCAAGTAGGCTGAATGCAAGAGTTCTTAAAGCAGGCGGTGAAGTCACGGATGTGTGGATAGCAGGTAACTCAATTTTGGTCTCAGAGGGTGAGATTTTTCTGGATTAGCAATGGTGGTATGTATTTTTTGAGAAATAATCAAGAATCAAGAATCGGGAAAGGAATATGAAATCGGATTTCTATACCTATGACGATAACCCAATTTTCCATTTAGCAATACCTGTCGATAACATACTAAATGCGAGAGAATTCTATACCTCTGTATTGGGATGTGATGTCGGGAGAGAATCAAGCAAATGGGTGGATTTAAATTTTTTCGGACATCAATTAGTGATTCATTTGGTGAATGATCGCTTACGCGGAGAATCTGAGTTTAATGAAGTTGATGGGCACAAGGTTCCTGCATCCCACTTTGGAATTATTTTATCATGGGATAATTTTTCTTCTCTGGAGAGACATCTTTTATCAAATAATATTCAGTTTACTCTTGAACCATATTTAAGATTTGAAGGTCAACCAGGTGAGCAAAGAACCATGTTTATAAAAGATCCAAGTGATAATCATATTGAGTTTAAAAGTTTTCGTAATAAAGATATGGTTTTTGCCACTGACTTAAATGAGAAGATTGTGGAGAATTAGGGTGTATTTAATTTTGAACGGATTGAATTTGTAATGATCAATACCAGTGCATAAGTAAAAAATCCACCTGGAGGCATTTGAAATATCGGAATAGTATTAGCTTGATTTATTAAAGATATTGTCCAATCGTGACCCGCTTGGTCAAAAACAAGTCCAAAATCCGTAAATATTGTTCCTTGACCTAATAACTCCCTGATAAAGCCTTGAAAACATAATAAAAATATAAAATAGATACTCGTGGATATTGAGCTATTAATGTTGCATTTTGATTGTTCATTATTATCTGTAGCCACTAATTCTTGAATAAGAATAGAGTTTGCTGCAATTATGATAATTAAAAAAGTAGATTCCCGAAAAAAAGCATAAGCATTTGTTTGTATAAATAAATCGACCAAGGTTGCAAAAAATGCTACTGAGATTATTGAATTAAAAAACTGTTGTCTGCCCGAAAAAAATTTCACTGTAACAGCAGAAATGCTCTTTGTTGCAAAAATAACAAAAGCTGTTGCTAATCCTGCAACAAGGGCCTTGATCAAAGAGGTAGTCATCAACATGATTGGAGATATGCCAATGAGACTTATGGATAACGGATTGCTCGATAGGATGTCACTGATAGTTTTTGTATTAGATTTTTTATTTCCCATGGTGTTCCAAAGTAAGAAGTTTTTCTTTATTCCCTTTGTAAAATTTAATCGTTTCGTAAATTCTTTTTTTAATTGCTTTCGATGTAATCGTTGCGCCGGTAAGTGCATCAAATCTTTTGCTAGTAAAAAATTCTGACCACTCACTTGAGTCAATATCAGTTATATCAAGGCCAAAAAAAGCAGACATCCATTCGCTATTTTTTTCTATAACGCCTTTTACAATGGCAGTAGTTTCTGCATGGTCACTAATTTTAATATCTAGAATCTTCCCCTCAACAGACATTAAAAAAGTCATGTTTATTTTATCGTTATACGCATGATTTGTTTTTGATGGAATTAGTAGAGCGATTATTTGATTATTGGATGAGACAAAAACGATATCTTTTTGGACATCGAAACCAAGATCAGTACTTTGGTTAGTCGATAACAGTCTTTTATCGAGCCTTAATTTTTTAGCCGATGTTTGTATGTTTAGAGACTTACTAAGATTATTCAAATCGTACTCTTGCTTGTTGTTTGTAATATTTCCAGTCACCTTTGAATTAATGACGCTTAAAATTGCAATTGCTATTATTAAAAAAGTAGCTGATTTAAAAATAGATTTAATATAAAACATCAGTTTTGACCTGTACTTTTGTCAAGATCTTTCGAACTAATTTGACCCATAGTCAAACGATCAATTAGTGGCACTGAGAAATTACCAAGCAATACAGCAAACGCAATGGCATCTGGATATCCACCCCAAACTCTTATGATATAGATAAAGAATCCAACAATAGAACCAAATATGATTTTTCCTCTGCTGGTTGATGGAGCGCTCGCGGGATCTGTAATGATAAAAAAAGCGCCTATCATTGTTGCACCACCCAAAAGGTGCATAACAGGAGATCCACCGCTGTTGGAACTACCGTTATCAAAAAAGATTAAAGACAAAAAAACTATCGTTGCTAGCATTGCAAATGGGCTTTCCCAGCTTATTTTTTTAGTCATGAGCAGGAAAATCCCGCCAGCTAAAAAAGCAATATTAATCCACTCCCAACCCGAAATCATAAAAAAAGCTTCATGAAAAATTTTGTTGCTTTGATAGATTTGATCAACCATTAAACCGTCATTTGAAAATTTGAAGATTTCAAGAGCAGTTGCTCCAGTCATACTGTCTGGAATATTTTTTGTTTGAAAAGTTATCGCTAATGAGTCACTCAAACTCAACTGCTGACTTGTCCCGAGATCTAATGACTTTGGGATTATCCATGTGGCCAAATACCCTGGAAAGCTAACAAGGGTGCCTGCATAACCAATCATCGCTGCGTTGAATGGATGCTTATTGTTGATGCCGAAAGCATTTTTCCCAAGTATGGAGAGTACTGTTGCAAAGACAATTATCCACCAAGGAGAAAACGGAGGAAGAGAGACTCCAATAAACACCGCAATTAAAATTGAGCTAGCAAACTGATTGAGATGAATTTTTTGCTTAGCGAGACGAAGGCAAATTAATTCAAGAAAAAGTGCTGAACCAATGGCAATATCTAAGTTTAGCGCAGTGCCCCAACCAAACTGGTAAAGCATCACGATAATTGCAGGGGATAGCGCCGCAAGGACAAATATAATATTAGGTAATAGTTTTAATTTTGTCACAGGCCTATAAAACCCATAAATGCAAGAGAGACAATACCTGCCATAATTATAATAATGGGAGAACCTAGTAAAATATTAGGAACTTTTAGCTCAAGTAGTCTCTCGTGCATAGCATTAAAGCAGATTAGACTTAACGAAAATCCAAATCCTGCCAAAAAGCTGTTTAATATTACCTGTAATAGATTTTCTGACTCTGTAGCTGATATAGCGATATAAAGAATGCCACTGTTTAAAATAACCAGAACCAGGAATTTATTGTATAAAAGCTTTGGTATGTCATATAGTTTAGTCAGGCCTTTTAGCACTAAGTTTGCTGCAAGTGAGACAATAATCATTGCGGACAAAAGATCCAAAAAGCGCAAAGCAAATCGATCTAAGAGATAAATTTTTGTTAAGTAAAACAAACTTGAGGAAACCACCAAAACTAAGGTTATTGTCGTTACGATGAGTTTCCAAAGATCACGGTTTGAAGTGGTTGAAAAAAAAAAGCCCAGACCAAGCAGTTCAACAAATATTATATTGTGTACTAAAGCTGCACTTACTGTGATGGAGATTATCTCAAACATTTTATTTGCTGCCGCCATTGGCAGAGTCAAGCATTGACTTAATATCCTCTTTTTGAATTCGATGTAACAGTGGCTCAAATTCATTAATTTTGTGATTAATACTCGGAGACTGCGCGCTCTCCCAATAGAGCTTTTCATTTAGCAGCAACTCTGATCTTTCCGCTAGCACTGGTGTTACTGGTTTAAGGTATATGATGATTAATCGAAACAAATTCATACCCATCGAACATATACTTATTACTTTATCTTTGTTTTTTGGATCTTTATTCAGTCGCCATGGTTCCTTCTTTGAAATATATTCATTTGCTAAATCGGTCAAGCTTAGGATTTCTCTCATAGCTTTTGAAAAAGATCTGTTTTCGTAATAATTTTCTATAGTAACCGAGGCGGCACTAAACTTATTCCACAGCACCTCATCGTCAAGTTTACTGTGCAGGTAACCGCCATTCCCTTTAGTGATAAATTTACTGCACCGGCTTGCAAGATTTACCACTTTCCCCACTAAATCGCTATTTACCTTTTGGACAAAGTCTTCGAGATTAAGATCTATATCTTCAGCCGAATTGGATAGCTTTGATGCATAGTAATATCTTAAGTACTCTGGATTAAGATTATTGAGATAGTCTCGGGCTAAAATGAATGTCCCTCTAGATTTTGACATTTTTGACCCGTCGATTGTAACAAATCCATGGACACAAATTTTTGTTGGTAATCTCATGTTTGCGCTTTTTAACATTGCGGGCCAGAACAGTGCATGAAAGTTGATAATGTCTTTTCCTATAAAATGATAAAGCTCAGTAGGACTGTCACTTTTCCAGAATTCTTTAAAATCCAAATTAGCTTTTGAGCAGAAATTCTGAAATGTTGCAATATAACCAATTGGTGCATCTAACCAAACATAAAAAAACTTGTCTGACTCGCCAGGGATGTTAAAGCCAAAGTAAGGAGCATCGCGGCTAATATCCCAGTCATTTAATCCCTCTTCTAGCCATTCGCTGAGTTTGTTTTCTATACCTTCTTCTACTACTCCCGAAGATAACCATTTCTTTAAGAAATCACTAAAGTTTGAGAGTCTAAAAAAATAATGTTTGGATTCTTTTTCAATAGGTGTTTCGCCAGACAAAACAGAAATTGGATTTTTCAAGTCTAAAGGTTTATAAGTTGCGCCACAGATTTCACAATTATCGCCGTATTGATTTTCCGCTGAGCAGACAGGACAAGTGCCTTTTACATACCTATCTGCTAGAAATATATTTTCCTTTGAATCGAAGGCTTGGCTAATCTCCCTCTCTTCTATGTGACCATTTTTTTTTAGTACCTCAAAAATTGATTCACATAGCTCTTTATTTTCTGATGAGTGTGTTGAGTAGTAATTATCAACACTGATAAGGAAATCTCTGAAATCAGCTTCATGACTTTTTTTAACATCACGGATATGTTCTTCTGGAGAAATGCCTTTTTGTGATGCTGTCAGCATAATTGGAGTACCATGCGCATCATCCGCTGACATATAGAAACAATCATTTTTTTTCATCCGTTGAAATCTGACCCAGATATCAGTTTGGGTGTACTCTAATATGTGTCCCAGATGAAGAGCTGAATTGGCATAAGGTAGGGCATTGGTTACGATTATTTGTCGTTTTTTATTCATATGTATGCTCAGAATTGTTAAGACCCACGCAAGCATATTATATCTTTTTTAAGTAAACTTTTCATTTTGAAGTAATCCAAATTATGATTGCTGTATGAAGCTTGTAAACCTGGTATGGGATCTAAATCATGCAAAATATAAAACACATTATTGCCGTAGCATCTGGCAAAGGGGGAGTTGGCAAGTCCACCGCTGCAATAAATTTAGCACTTTCCATAAAAGAGCGTGAATTAAAAGTAGGGATTCTTGATGCAGATATTTATGGTCCAAGTGTCTCTCTAATGTTGGGTGTTACTCAAGGGATCAAACCAAATGTAAAGGAGGCTAAATTTTTTGAACCAATAATCGCTAGAGGCATTAAGACAATGTCTATGTCTTATTTATTATCGGGATCGACACCAGCTGTATGGAGAGGCCCAATGGCGTCATCTGCGCTGCATCAAATGATGCAGCAAACTTTGTGGGGAGAGTTAGATTTTTTAATCGTTGATCTCCCACCTGGTACTGGAGATATACATCTTACGCTGTCTCAAAAAGTAAAATTAGTTGGCGCTGTAATAGTCACAACACCACAAGATATCGCATTGGCTGATGTTAGAAAGGCGATCGAAATGTTTGGGAAAGTCGATGTCCCGATAGTTGGACTAATTGAAAATATGGCGACTTTTATCTGTAATCAGTGTGGATGTGAAACAAAAATTTTTGGGAGTGGAGGTGGGGAGAAACTCGCTTCAGAATATGGCTTGTCCTTGCTTGGGACACTGCCTTTGGAATCTCCTTCATCTACTGAAGTAAATATCGAGGATCCTCAACAAATGTTAATTCGCTCTGATGCGATTGTTAGAGAATTTGATAAGATAGTCGACGGAGTTTTAGATTATGCAAATCGTTCTCCTGCACCAGACACGGAGGTCGTGTTTGAATAAATTTGAAATTAGATTTTTTGCATATCTCGGTTATGGTTATTCATGCTATATTCGGCCCAAGAATCAAATAGATTTTTTGAATTTTTCAAGGTGGAGAGACAGTGAGTATTAAATCAGATAAGTGGATTCGCAGGATGGCGAATGACTGCGAAATGATTTCGCCGTTTGAGGCTGTTCAGGTAAGAAATATAAGGGATAAGAAAGTAATATCTTATGGTACTTCCAGTTACGGTTATGATGTTCGCTGTGCTGATGAGTTCAAAGTATTTACTAACATACACTCAAAAACAGTAGACCCAAAACATTTTGATGTGGATTCCTTTGTTGATATCAAGGGCGATTTCTGCGTTATTCCGCCTAATTCTTTTGCTCTTGCTCGAACTATTGAATATTTCAAAATCCCCCGGTCAGTGCTCACAATATGCCTTGGAAAGTCAACTTATGCCAGATGCGGTATCATTGTTAACGTAACTCCCCTCGAGCCTGAGTGGGAGGGCCATGTAACACTAGAATTTTCAAATACTACTAATTTGCCCGCTAAGATTTACGCAAACGAGGGTGTTGCGCAGATGTTATTTTTAGAGTCTGATGAGGAGTGCAGTACGTCTTATGCCGATAGGGAGGGTAAATATCAAGGGCAGACTGGGGTGACACTACCTAGAACTTAGACTGAATCATTTTTCATTAGGATTTAGCAAGAATTTTCTTAGTAACGCAGCTTTATTCTTTATCTTTTCGGTATTTGTTGGTCCGGAGCGTATTAGTTGTTTTTGGATTGGTTTCAAACTCTCGATCTCAGGCTGTTCAAATTTATAAGTAACTGAGTCTCTTGTTAGGGGAATTGGTTCATATATGACTGGAGTCTCGAGGATTTGGTCTAATGCTCTCAATATAATTCCATCCATCTGTCTTGGTGTGTATCCGAGTTCCGAAAATGCCGTTTCGAGCAGTGGCCTTGAAAAGTGGAACATTTTAGCTAGAAGTTTTATATCTAGAGATAAAATTACTTTAATCGTTTGATCATATCTCTCGTAATTACCAGCATTGAGCCATATTTTGCCATCATCCATGTGGATGATTAATTTATTTTTAGGTGGGCTAAGTGGAAAAATTTTATCGAGTATTACTCCTCTCGATAGTCCGTCAATATAACTAACAATGCGACGTATGACATCATTAGATGAAAGCCATAAAGTTAAATCGCGATTTTTGCTTATAAGTGAAACTCTCTCCCTAAGAAAGATATCGCTGTCATCTAATTCAGGTAGATTAAATACTTCAGTAGTCGCAGAAATATTTTGTTCCAGGCTAACGGAATCGGGTATAGAGGCTTCTGGCACAATTGCCTCTTCTAAAATGTCTGAACTTGATTGCTGAGGAATCTCTTGAAACCTGTATTCTTCGGCCTCATCGCTATCATAGACAGAGAGAAAATAAAAAACAGATAAAACCAGAGCCACTGTCGCTACTATGAATGGTGTTTTTTTCGATTGCATCGATTTCATATTCTAACCCTGGGATTAAGAATTATTTATTGGAGTGATTATTTCATCAGATACTGAACCACTCATTATTTCCAAAGTGTAGGTTTCATTTTTTTCTCTATGACTTAATTTTATCAGTACATAGTCCCAATCTCTAGCTAACCAAAAAATGGTATCCCTGTTCTTTTTTTCTTTTTGAATTCTTTGAACTTTTATCGCACTTAAGGGACCCATCGGTGTCATTAAAATTTCATTTCCCAATATTTTATACTCGTATGTTTTGCTCTTGCCCTTTGACATAACATTATAACTGAAATCATTTTTACCTTTTTTTAAATCAAGACGCAGTTGAATTTTCGCTGTGGTTGGATCATAAATATCCGTAGTTATTGGGAGTGTTTTTTTTGGATTATTTCTCTTGTTATAAACTAAGATATTCTGATCCCACAAAAAGTCGATACTTTCCTGGCGTTTGCTCCCGAATAACGCTCTTTCCATAATATAACTATAGGGTTTTACTTGACTCTCCCTGAAAACTGCAAATTCTGCTTTTTCATTTATCTCACCTAAAAGATGTTTTATAGATGTTTTTTCTTGATAAACATTCTCGTTGATACGAGAGAGCTCATAGCTAGCTGTTACATCAAGGCCATTGAATTTCGCTTCATATTCAATTTCATATTCTTTTAGAGTAGAGCTTTGTGAAACTTCTGCAAATAAACTGTTCAAAAGTAAAGATATGGTCAAAAAAATGAGTAGTTTGATTCTTGTGCCGATAGTTGTCATCAGAGTGTTATTTTATTGCAATAATTTTATACTTAGAGTCACTCTTTTAGCATTCGTTCAATAGAGTCGTCATACTTTATTCCTTGCTTTCCTAATAAGTTTTCATTCAAAAAAACCTTGTCATCAGCCCTTTTGATTTTTCCACTGCAAATTAGACTAGTTGTAGCAACAAATATTTTATGCTCAATCTCCAGTACCCTTGCGCGAAGTGATTGCTCAGTATCATTGGGGAAAATTGGCACTTCACCCTGAATTATAATTGGACCGCTATCGAGTTTCTCTGTCACAAAATGAACTGTTGCGCCTGATATCTCGTCTTCAGCGGTCAGCGCTCTTTGATGTGTATTCAGACCCGGATATTTTGGCAAAAGTGAGGGATGGATATTAATGATTTTATCTTGGAAACTTGAAATAAAACTCTTTGTAAGTATTTTCATATATCCTGCAAGTATCACCAAATCGGGCTTAAATTGTTTAACAGCCTCATAAACTTTTTCATGAAAGTCTTCTTTTTCTATTTTGTAATTATTTTCATCAATAACGAGTGTGTTTACTCCGAAAGTTTTCGCTCTTTTTAGACCAAAAGCGTCAGGATTATTGCTCACAACAGCAACTATTTCTCCATTTATTATTTTTGAGTGACAACCCTCAAGCAATGATTGAAGATTTGACCCATTTCCCGAAATAAGCACCACAATTTTAGATTTTCTTGTCATACTTGGTGTTATTGAAAGTTCCCACGAAAGCTTATTTTCTCTTTATCATTTTGTGACTCAACAATACTACCAAGCAACATTGTCTCCTCTCCCTGTAACTTCAAGATTTCGGTAACTGATCTTACCTCACTGGATGGGACAACCAAAATCATACCAATACCACAGTTGAAGGTTTTCAATAATTCTGAGTTATTTAAATTACCTTCTTCCTGAAACCATTTGAAAAGCTGTGGTAGCTCAATCTCATCTAGATTTATCATTGCTTTCATTTTATTAGGTAAGACGCGGGGTATATTTTCAGTTAAGCCACCACCCGTTATGTGCGCAATGGCATTGATCGGCTTTTTTTGCTCGAGCAATTTCAATATTGAATCCACGTATATTTTAGTTGGAGACATCACGGATTCTAAAATGTTCGTACCATTAATTGATAAATCTCGAGGATCTTTTTTTGTTCTTTCGATGATCTTGCGAATTAAAGAGAAACCATTAGAGTGAGGCCCACTTGATTTAATTCCAATAATTGAATCACCACTGCAAACAGCTAAGCCATCAATAATTTCAGATTTTTCAACTACCCCAACACAAAAGCCTGCCAAATCATAATCTGCATTATTGTACATGCCAGGCATTTCTGCAGTCTCTCCGCCGATAAGGGCACATCCTGAGATTTGGCACCCCTTAGCAATACCTCTAATTACAGTCGATGCCAAATCGACATTTAGTGATCCTGTAGCAAAATAATCGAGGAAAAACATTGGTTTTGCACCACACACAACGAGGTCATTTACGCACATTGCAACTAAATCTTGACCTACTGATTCATGGCAATCAAAATCTAAGGCGAGCCTCAGCTTGGTGCCTACGCCATCTGTTCCAGAAACTAAAACAGGCTCTTTATAATGTTTAGGTATCTCGAAGAGGCCCCCGAAGCCGCCAATATTCCCCAGCACCCCTGGGATTTGAGTTTTTTTTACATCTTGTTTTATTGCCTCTACGAGTGCATTTCCTGCATCGATATCAACGCCCGAGTCTTTATATGTAAGTGATGTTTTGTTTGAGCTCATTTATGTTGTCCTTCGACAAAAGTGATATATTAACTTGGTACATATTGTTGTGCTATTTTAAATTTAGTTTTAAATGTTGTTTTATGATAATGAGAATTAAATTTGTAATTGAGAGGAACTGATTTATCGTGGAACTAAAAAAAGTCGTTTTATTAATTATCATCAACCTGATCTCTTTCAGTTCTTCAGCTGAGTTATATTCTATTGTGATACCAGTTCCTGATCAAAGTGAACTGTCTAGAGGTAAGGCTATCGATCAAGCCTTTACAAAGGTATTGATAAATCTAACTGGTTTTTCAAACGCTGCAGAAAAGGTAACTATAAATGTAAATGAAGAGACGTTTGTAGAGGCCCTATCTTTTCAAAAAATATTCGGAGAGAACTCAGAAGATGATGTGTCAATGACAGATGATGAGTTGGGTTTAAAAGTGATATTCTCCGAAAAAGATTTAAATAAATTTATTGTGGATTCTGGTTTGAGAATGCTTTCATCAGTAAGACCGGAATTTTTATTTTGGATTCTTGTTGATGAGGAAATAAAGGGCCGAGATTTTTTGCGTAATAGCTCTGATCATCAATTTAAAATAGAATTAAATCAAAAATTGGAATCAAGAAAAATAACTCATTTTCTACCCATATATGATCTGCAGGATGAACTCTCATTATCAAAAGATGATGCATGGAATTTAAATGCGGAGAGCGTGAAGGCAGCATCTTCAAGATATGACTCAGATGGTTGGATTCTCGTAAGGTTCTATGAGGCAGAGTCTGGAATGATCAGAGGAACATGGACCCATGATGTTGACGGCGAACTGATGACAGAAGATTTTTTCTCTTCATCGATCCGAGATTTTTTTAACCAAAAAATTGATATGTTTTTAGACAAGTTGCTCTTACCTTTCAGTTATGTCTCTGATCAATCTTATGAAAAGGTGAAATTGGCGATAAAGAATATCGATCAATATGCTGATTATAAGGCCCTCACTTCAAGAATTAAGGACTTGGATATCGTTCGATCAGTAGAGCTAAGCTCAATTTCTTTAAATGATTTAGAGTTGGTAATAGAAACTAATGCGAGTACCAAATTTCTCAGGAGAGATTTAAATGGACTTAGTTTTCTAAGTGAAAGAACAGGTATCCCATCAAGTGAGAGTAGGCTTGCTTTTGATTGGATCAATTAAATGAATAATTCAAGTCAATTGGCACTGAATGTTCGCCTTAACATTAATTCAACTTTCGAGAACTTTTTTTGCGCTGATCTAGAAGCAAATAAAATAGGATTAAAAGCTCTAAAGCAAAATCAGGAAAAGTTTATCTACCTGTTGGGCTCCAGTGGCTCGGGTGTATCTCATTTGCTGCAGGCGGTTTGTAATGATTCTAATTATAAAGGAGAGCGGTCGGTTTATATCCCTCTCTCTGAAGTTTCTAAAGAAGATCCAGAAATAGTTTTTGATGGTATGGATCAATTCGATTGTGTTTGCTTAGATGATCTTGATGCAGTAATTCACAGAGATAATTGGCAACTAGAAATTTTTAATTTGTTTAATAGTATCAAGCTTCATGATAACCGTTTAGTGATCGGATCCCATAAAAACATCACCAATTTTAATCTAACTTTTCTAGATCTTGAGTCCCGACTCAAATCATTTCTAAGCATTGGCCTCACTAGCTTAGACGACAGTCAACTTATTGGATTTTTTTCCCATCAAGCAAAATTAAAGGGGATGAGAATATCTCACGGTGTTGCAGAATTTATATTAAACCGAGTAGAAAGAAAAACACACCAGATGATTAGTATATTGAACATTTTGGATGAGCAATCATTAGAGAAAACTAAAATGATAACGATTCCTTTTGTTAAGGAAGTATTAAACCTATAACTCCCAATATTATGACTGTTTTGGCCCTATATTTGATTGGTTAGGTCTTCTTTTGACCTAGTCAATCGTGCCGCATAGTGTGCATAATAAATACTCACCATTTGGATCATTTAGGTTATTAAACATCGATATATTTTTCTTTAGCGAAAATTGGACATTCCGTAAAGCTAGGTTGTTGAATCTGTCGGCTTTGTGATCTGAGAATAGTGACCTTATTTCTGCATTCAGCTCAAGAAATATCATCTCCAACGGAGATAATGTTTTTCGGAAGTATTTCACCTGATAATCATCAAGCCCTGCCATATTTGCAGCTTCCTCAATTGCTTGCGAGAGACCGCCTAGCTGATCAACGAGGCCATTATTAATAGCTTGAGTTCCAGTCCATATCTTTCCTTGGGCTATAGTTTGAGTGCTGAACTGGTCAAGACCTCGTCCGTTGGATACTAATTCAATAAACTTCTCATAGATACTCTCTACGCCTGATTGAAAAAGTTTTTTGCTTCTCTCGGTCATAGGACGATCTATTTGATACATCCCCGAAATGTCAGAAGTTCCAACTCCATCTGAGTAAACGCCCAAGTTTGCGAGCGACTCATCAATAGTAGGTATCATGCCCCAAACACCAATAGATCCAGTAATTGTTGCGGGCATCGCAAATATTTTATCTGCATCAGCTGAAATCCAATAACCCCCAGAAGCCGCGACACTGCTCATTGAGATAATGATAGGCACATCGGTTTCTCTAAAAGAAATTATGGACTCACGAATGATTTCTGATGCAAACGCACTTCCGCCACCACTATCAATACGCAGAACAACGGCTGCTATATTTTCATCATCCTTAAGGTCAGTAAACATTTTAGCGAGCGTATCCCCACCAATAGTGCCTTCGGGCTGACTCCCATCCATAATTGTTCCACTAGCGACAATAACACCGATTTTATTTCTTATATTTGTCGAGGTTCTCTCTAATACTCGCCGATTTTCCAGGTAGGTCATTGCGTCTATTTTGTCAAATTCATCATTTTCAACGCCAATCTTCTTGTTAAGGTATTTATTAGCTTCTGGCCTTGTAAATAAGTGATCCACCAGTCTCATATCCAAAGCTAACTTGCCAGAGTCTCCATTAAATTCGCTGAGGTATATGTCTAAATTACTCGCATATTTAGTGATAGTGCCAAGTTCTAAACTTCTTAGCTCCTCAATTTTTTTTGAGTACTGATTCCAGAGAAGGTTTAATAAATCTCTGGTCTCTTTTTTAACTTGTGGTGACATAGCATTGTCCATGAAAGGTTCTACGGCGCTTTTGTACTCACCCACTCTAAAAACATTGACCTTTATCTTTAACTTGCTTAGCGCATCTTTGAAGTAATTTCTATACGAACTCAGTCCCGTGATCTCAGCTCCTCCGAATGGATGCATAATAATTTCATTAGCGTGCGCCGCTAGGTAATATTGACTCTGAGAGAAGTTGTCTCCAATAGCAATTACAGGTTTCTTTTCTCTAAATTTGTCAATTGAGTATCCAATTTCTTGTAGCTTGCTAAGACCTGCATTACCTAAATTATTAATATCTATGATTAAGTGGGTTATTCTTTTGTCGTCAGCTGCATAATCGATAGCAGCAATTGCATCCCTTACTAACGTTTCTCCATTAATTTGATTACCTTGCCCAATGATTTGACTCAAGGGATCCACATATGTCTTCTGATCTACCAAGGAGCCTGAGGGAGCAAATACCAATGCTCCTGACTGAGGAATTGCTTGCTTATCTTTGGCAAAGCTTCCAACGAGAATTGATACAAAGAAAATTAAAATAACAAAACTGATCGTATGTCTTACAAATGTTAGAAATTTTCCAATAAATGAGAAAACTCGTTTAAAAAAACCTGTCTTTTCTTCTGTCATGGGGGCCACTTAATTAATTCCATTTTTTTGTCTGATTCTTGCATTGACACATGAAAAAATAAACAAGCAAATGCAAAGGATTAGTTCTATTTTATCAAAGATCTGAGAATCATTGCCACTGAGTTTGTAAATTGAAATAGTAAAATAGAGGAGAAGAACAAAACATAACCATATTAAGGTTCTTATTTTGTTTTGAACGATCCCGACAGTAAAAATAGATAGTGGAAACAGTGTAAGAAAATATATAACCAGCGGTGCGCTTTGGATCCATAAATTAATTGTAAGTGCTATAAAAAGCATCCAGTAACTAGACTGAGTTAATATTTTTAAAACGCTAACTTTCTTTTCAAGTTCCATGCAAAGAAGTCCTATTATTTTAGATTGCGTAAACTTTTTGATAGCACTGCGATCCTTTTGCCATGTGCTTTACATATTTTTTTTTCATCTTCACTTAATGCTGATCCCTCTACATGAGAGGAGCCATATGGTGATCCTCCTGTTTTAGTTTTCGATAGCGCGCCTTCGGTATATGGAATACCACATACAATCATGCCGTGATGGAGAAGCGGTAGCATCATTGACAGGAGAGTGGACTCTTGTCCTCCATGGAAGCTAGAGGATGATGTAAATACACCTGCCGGTTTGTTGACTAGTGAACCCTTTAGCCAGAGGCTTGAAGAAGACTCAAGAAAATATTTAAGCGATGCAGACATTGTTCCAAATCGGGTAGGACTCCCAACCATTAAGCCAGCACAATTTTTCAAATCTTCGATTGTACAGTAAATATCACCATCGTCTGGAATATCAGATTCGGTAGATTCACAAACAGAAGATATCCGAGGAACAGTTCGAATTCGAGCTTCCATTTCACAAGATTCAACACCGATTGAAATTTGCTCAGCGAGCGATTTCACGTGTCCATGCGAGCTGTAATATAAAATAAGAATATAACCAAAATCGTCTCGTGATTGCATGTTTAATCTCTTTTTAAAAGCTGATAATGCGCTAGTCAATTATGCGAGCGAACAGTGTGTAAGTACAAACAAAAATCGCAATTGGATTTACGAATGTAAAAATTCATATTGTAATAGATAGTTTTATTTGAATTTTATAGTTAACCTTGCCCGTGTTATCCTTACCTCCGCATAAATTTGTAGGCAATAGCATGAAAAAGTGTTTATTGAACATAGTGATGGGCAGTCTGATTTTCCTAGGAGGATGCTCAAAAGAGGGAAATTTTGAGTTCTTTGAGGGTGGTTCTTTAGATATAGATAACCCGGGTGCTTTCTTAGTTATAAACTATTGGGCAAAATGGTGTGCACCATGTCGTGAAGAAATTCCCGAGCTTAATGCCTTGCAAGATGAGTACAGAAATCAAATTATCATTGCTGGTGTAAACTTCGATCAACCGATAGACACTGTATTGCACGAGGAAAAAAAAGTTTTAGGTGTACTTTTCCCGACCTTTAAAATTGATCCTCGGATATACTTAAAGTTGCCTCCGGTTACTGTGCTTCCAGAGACTTTAATTCTTAACTCAGATGGAGAATTATTGCACAGACTAATTGGACCACAAACAAAAGAATCAATCGCTGCTCTAATTAGCGAGAAATTGACTTATGAAAAGGTGCAGCCGACTTTCCGTGAAGCTGGATAAGAAGCCGTGCGAGCTCAGAGCTTACATTGGGATGATTTGATGACAATGATAACTATAAAAAACAAGACTGTGCCGTATCTATTCTTCCTCTTTCTCATTATTGCAACTCCAAAAAATGAAGCGAATGAGTTGAAAAATGTATATTTCGGGGATACGCATCTCCATACTTACTATTCTTTTGATGCTTTCCTCAATAATAATCACAGTATAGGTCCTGATGCTGCTTATCGTTGGGCAAAAGGTCAACCAGTGATCCATCCTTTTAATCGCACAAGAGTCCAGATAAATACTCCACTTGATTTTTTGGTGGTTGCTGATCATGCCGAAATGCTTGGTGTAATGAAGTCGATAAGGGACGATAATTTTCTCGGTGATGATTTAGGGATTATTGGTAATTTAAAAAGATGGTATGCGTTTAGATCAATGAACCAAGCGGTTGATGATGGCACTGGACTAGCTTTTTTTAGGCAGTTTGTGCCACAAAATCCTAACTTTGAGGGTCATCCAGACCCAGTTAAACTGCCGGGCAACAATATCTCAGATTTAGCAATATTTGGGGACACCAGGATGACTATTGAGCGCACATGGCTAGATATTGTCGACAGTGCTGACAAGCATAATGAACCAGAGAAATTTACAGCACTTATTGGCTGGGAGTGGAGTTCGGTGCCAATGGGAGTAAATCTTCATCGTGTCGTTGTGTCTCCTCATGGAGGAGATATTGCTAAAAGCTATCTGCCTTTTGGATCAGATCAAAGTCAGTATCCTCAAGATTTATGGGAATGGCTAGAGGATACTAGGAATAAAACTGGAGCAGAATTTCTTGCTATTCCACATAACTCAAATATCTCAAAGGGATATATGTTTGATCGCACAACTCTTGAAGGTGATCAAATCACTACAAGTTATGCAGAGACTCGACTAGCATGGGAGCCCATTGTTGAGGTAACACAAATAAAGGGCGATAGCGAAACCCATTCAAAGTTATCTCCCAATGATGATTTTGCTGATTTTGAGAATTATGAATATTACATTCAAGTTGGTAAAACCGAATTTATGCCCAGAGAAGCTGATTTCATAAGACCTGCATTGAAAGCAGGATTAGAAATAGAAAAATCAGTAGGCGTAAATCCATATAAGTTTGGATTAATTGGATCAACAGACTCCCATTCAGGTTTGTCCTCACCAGAGGAGTCTAACTTCCTAGGAAAATTTGCAACAGATTCTACTCCAGAGACAAAACAAAGACTTGGAGGTCAACTATCCGCTAACGGCTGGGATATGTCAGCCTCAGGGCTTGCAGCTGTTTGGGCAGAGCACAACACTCGAGAAGAGATATTTGCGGCTTTTAAGCGCAGGGAGGTATATGCCACATCTGGTCCAAGAATAATTCTACAATTATATGCAGGTTGGTTTTTTCCAGAGGGCGCCGAAACATCGAATGACTTTTCTAATATTGGATCAGAGTATGGCGTTCCAATGGGGGGAGAGCTAGTTGCTACAAGTGAGGCTCAAAATTCTATTAGTATTTTGATAAGTGCGATCAAGGATCCTAAAGGAGCAAATCTTGATAGAGTTCAAATTGTCAAAGGTTGGATTGATGAGCAAAGTCAGCTGCATGAAAAAGTCTATGATGTTGCCTGGTCAGGGGATCGAGAGACCAATGATAACGGCAAGCTTTCTCCTGTCACCAATACTGTGGACCTTAAATCAGGCAGATATGAAAATTCAGTGGGAGATGAAAGCTTCACTGTAAAATGGATTGATCCAGACTTTAATGTATCGCAAAAATCGTTTTACTATGCCAGAGTACTTGAAATCCCGACGCCAAGGAATACCCTTTTCGATAGTATAGCGTTGCAGTTGGATGGTCCTCCCAGGGGTGCAAAGATCATTCAGGAAAGGGCTTATTCGTCACCAATTTGGTACCATCCAAAGTAGTAAATATGGTGGTTAAATTTTGGGCAGTATAAAAGTTATAAGAAGTAAAACTCTCATGGGGTTTATTTTCCTCCTAATAAGCATTTCAAGTTTGTCTGAGGAAATGAAGTTGTACTTTGGGGATACGCATCTTCATACGGCGTACTCTTTTGATGCATTTTTAAATGATAATGACTCTGCATATCCAGATACTGCATATCGATGGGCGAGGGGTCTTCCAGTTATTCATCCTTACACTCGCACTCGCGTGCAAATAGAGACACCTCTTGACTTCTTGGTAGTGTCTGATCATGCGGAGTACTTAGGAGTTATTACTGAGCTTGCACGCGACAGAGATCAATTAATCGACCTTGGATTTTTTAAAAATTTAGTGAGAGATATTCAAATTTGGTTTGCATTATTTATGATTGATATAGGCCGAGCAGAGGATGTCTTTAATTATGCTCTACCTGAACCGGCATCTGGAGATGGTCATGATCTAGTTGCTGATCCTAATGGATCGATAGCACCTGTTCCATATGGAGATGTCACAAATATTAAAACAAAAGTATGGCAAGATATCGTTAAATCAGCAGAAGAGCATTATATTCCGGGGATATTCACCAGTTTTGTTGGATGGGAGTGGACTTCCACGCCGACTGGAGCAAATTTACACCGTGTCATTATTTCTCCTGATGGTGCAGAAAAAGCTTTGAAATATTTGCCATATGGATCTGATGTTAGTCAATATCCCAGAGATTTATGGAAATGGTTGGACACGACAAGTAAGAAATTGAGTACCAGATTCTTGGCAATTCCTCATAACTCTAATCTCTCCAAAGGATATATGTTTGATGAATACACTCTTGAGGGTGAACCTTTTGACGCAACTTACGCTAGTATGCGCATAAAATGGGAGCCAGTTGTCGAGGTGACACAGGTTAAAGGTGATAGCGAATCGTTACCAAATATTGAAACCGACGAATTCTCAAATTTTGAAACATATACGCATTACCTTCAATCATACACGTCTGAGTATATTCCCAAGAAAGGTGATTATGTTCGATCTGCACTAAAATTAGGTTTGAAATTTGATCAAACGCTAGGTGTAAATCCATACAAATTTGGGTTGATCGGTTCAACGGACTCTCATACAAGCTTGGCCTCAGCTGAAGAAAAAAACTTTTGGGGTAAATATTCCAATGATTCAACACCAGAGATTAAAGACCAAGCGATTATTGGTGATGCCGATAATTCAGGTTGGTCGATGTCGGCCGGTGGACTTGCTGGAGTTTGGGCGAAAGAAAACAACAGAGAAGAAATTTATGCAGCATTTAAGAGGAAAGAGGTTTTCGCAACAACTGGACCAAGAATTCGACTGCAGATATTCGGCGGATGGGATTTTGATGGGATTAATGCGCAAAATTATCAAGATATCGGATATGAAAGAGGTGTACCGATGGGTGGTGATCTTTATCAAACTTCTTTGGATGCCGGGCCAAGTTTTGCAATAAGGGTCACGAAAGATCCAGTCGGAGCAAACTTAGATCGTGCTCAGATCATAAAAGGTTGGATTGATATGGAAGGAGTAACTCACGAGAAAATATTTGATGTGGCATGGTCAGATGAAAGGGTTGAAGACAAGGAGGGCAATCTTGAATTAGTGGGTAACACTGTTAATTTAAACACTGGAACTCATGAAAATAGCATTGGGGCCACAGACTTTTTTGCTCTCTGGCAAGATCCACAATTCAAAAAGAGTGAGAGAGCTTTTTACTATTTGAGAGCACTTGAGATTCCAACTGCTAGACACTCTCTTCTCGATGCCTTAGCTCTTCAGAGTGACGATAAAAAAATGAAGCCATTTACTATTCAAGAGAGAGCATATAGCTCTCCGATTTGGTACAACCCCTAATTATTGGCATGAAAAATTTTATTTTAAAGATTCTTCGAGAACCAATTGTTCAGTTCGGACTATTAGCTTCATTGTTACTTTATGTCGATATAAACCGCAATCCCGATGATTATAAAAATTCTAATTATCAAATAATGATTGATGACAATATATTAATAAATTTTATGCAGCAGCGAGCAAAGATCTTTAATCCGGACGAGGCCATTAATATTTACCAAAACCTTGCAGAGCTCGAGAAGAAAAAATTGATGACTGATTTTTTTCATCAAGAGGCTCTATACAGAGAAGCTTTGATAAACAACTTTGATAAAAATGATCCAATTATTAAGAGAAGGTTAGTTCAGAAAGTTGATTATTTGTCTCAAGGTTTCTATGACGAAGTTTCTCCAATCAGTCGGCGGGATCTAGAAAACTATTTTGAGAAGAACAAAGAGAATTATAGAAAACCAGCTTTAATCACGTTCACTCATGTCTTCTTAAAAGATAAAAATAAGGTTGATGATACGACGCTTCGACGTGCTGAAGCATTGATGGAGACTTTAAATGAAAAAGTCGTCTTGTTCGAGGAATCTGGTTTATATGGTGAGCGCTTTTTATATAATCGAAATTACGTTAATCGAGAATCTTCTGAAATTGAGAGTCATTTCGGGGAGCAATTTAAAAATGCGGTTTTCGCATATTCGAGCTCAAAGCTCGAAAAGTCTGCCTGGATTGGACCTATTCAATCTGATTATGGCTGGCATCTAGTTTTAATAACTCAAATCTCTGATAGTTACACGCCAACGCTCAATTCAGTCGAAGCTGATGTAAGAGGTGATCTGTACCGTGAAGAACAGTTCGCAAGCAAGATGAGGAGGTTAAACCAAGTAAAAGCTAAGTATGAGCTTATCGATCAAACAGATAGTTATGATTAAAAGCATAATTGTTTTTTTGCTATTACTAGCACCCTTGAGTCTTTCTGATGAGGCGCGTCCCGTTTATATCGAAATAACGGAAAATAGTGAAACTAAGATTGGAGTCAAATGGAAGTTGCCACCGGTCATGACTCCATCCGATGAGCCATTGATTTATATTAAAAGCGATAGTTGTGCACAAGATGGCAACACATTAGGAACTCGGCTTCTTGGAAGTTCTGAATACACTTGCAAACCAGCACTGCAAAATTTTCTGATAAAAATTGACTATCCGAGATCAAACCCAGCCCTCACATCATTGGTCGTATATAAAGAAATTGGAGGTTCTGTCGAACAGATTTTTTCCGGTCCAGAAAAAACAGAGATTCTATTAGGCTCAGGAAAATCATTCTACGAAATCGCTAAGCAATATATTTTGGCAGGTATCGAACATATTCTGATCGGTTATGATCATCTGCTCTTTGTACTGTGTCTAATCTTGATTTCGAAAAGCACTCGAACACTTATATATGCGGTCACCGGCTTTACAATAGCGCATTCAATCACGCTCAGTTTGGCGACGATGAACTTGATCAAAGTTCGAACAGAGTTAGTCGAGTTACTGATTGCGCTTAGTATTATTATTCTTGCGCGTGAGATACTCTTTGCCAGAAAAAACAAATTAGAACTGCCATTATCGATCAAATTCCCAATATCTATAAGTGCATTTTTTGGTCTTTTGCATGGGTTTGGTTTCGCAGTTGTCTTGCAAGAACTAGGATTACCATTCGATATGAAGATCAATGCCCTATTATTCTTTAATATTGGTGTGGAGATAGGTCAGTTAATTTTTATAGGGATAGTTCTATTAATCGCAATAATTTTGCGAAGCAACCCGCTTTTCTCGAATCATTACCTTCCATTTCTTAATCAGCTTGGCATTTACTTTATTGGAACAATTAGCACATTTTGGTTTTTGCAAAGAACTTTTGCATTAATTTAAATTAAACTAGTTTTTTAGTTGGCTTAAATGTTTAGAAATTGTTTTCAGACTTGGTTTAAACAACTTTGGAGTAGTTGCTAAAATATGTCCACTGGACATAAAGTTTTCTCCGCCACTAAAGTCGCTTACAAAACCTCCTGCCTCGCGCACGAGCAAGGTTCCTGCGGCTATATCCCAAGGTTTTAAATACATTTCAAAAAAAACATCAAATTTTCCTGATGCTACATAAGCTAGATCAAGAGATGCGACTCCCATTCTTCTCACACCGCACGAATTTTCTGCGAATTCATGAAGACATTTGAGATATTCTTTCATATGTTTGAACGAAGGATCATTGAAAGGCACTCCAGTTGCGTAAAGAGCACCATTTTTATCAGTTTTCCCGGAAACTCTAATTCGACGTCCATTCAGTTTAGCTCCAAATCCTCTACTTGCAGTGAATTCATCATGTGAAAAGGGTTCAAGCACAACTGCATGTTCAAGTTTCCCTTTGATCATGCAGGCTATAGAAACAGAGACATAAGGTATTCCCCGAACAAAATTCGTCGTTCCATCTAGGGGATCTATAATCCACTGGACATCACTTGAATTATTTCCATCAAATCCTCTTTCTTCACTTAAAAAATGATGATCTGGATAAGCTTTTAATATGCTATCTATAATGATCTGCTCCGATCTCTTATCGATCTCTGTGACAAAATCATTTTTACTTTTTTCGCTAACTTCAACTGACTCAAGATTGTCAGCAGCTTTAACAATCATCTCCCCAGCTTGTCGCGCTGCCCGCAATGCTATATTAACCATTGGTTGCATGAAATAATCCTTTTAATCGAGAGACCGAATTGTATCAGACACACATAATTCTGATACAATTTCGATGTTCTTTAATAAAAGCTCCATATTAAATCGTTATCCGAGTTTCAATTTGCAAACAAACAAAATATTTTCAAATATTCGAGTTGTACTGGTAGGTACAACACATCCAGGGAATATAGGCGCCTCCGCGAGAGCAATGAAAAATATGGGATTAAATAATCTATTTTTAGTTAATCCAAAGGAGTTTCCCGCGCCTCGAGCTACTTGGAGAGCAGCAAATGCTGCAGACATACTTGATAACGCAATTGTTGTTGAAACTATTGATCAAGCCATTGAGGGCTGTTCCCTTATTATAGGAACTAGTGCGCGAGATCGAAGGATTCCTTGGCCGACCTTGGATGCAAGAGACTGCGGTAATAGAGTTGTTAATGAAGCTCGATCTCATAAGGTCGCGATTCTTTTTGGGAGGGAAGACCGAGGGTTGTCCAATGAAGAATTGCAAAAGTGTACATATCACATGAATATACCGACAGATAGTGAGTACAGCTCTTTAAATCTTGCGATGGCAGTTCAACTGCTGTGTTATGAAATCAGGATGGCGTTTTTGGAGAATAGCAAAGATAATTTGACATGGGATCAACCTCTAGCAACAGCAGACCAATTAGAGTCATTTTATGACCATTTATTTTCAACATTGGTTACCTTAAAGTTTTATGATCCCGAGAACCCCAAACAACTGATTACTCGTTTAAAACGACTTTTTTCCAGAGTGAGACTAGATCAAATGGAAGTCTCGATTTTGCGTGGTCTGTTATCCTCGATAGAGCGTAACTTTAAAGATGATTAAGTGTGACGTTCTGGTCGTACGCGAAAATATAAAATATAATGAAATCTGTCGTTATTATTCCCGTTTCGGATAATGACAGTAATTTGGAGATGAAAATGAGTTTGCCTATCTACTTAGATTATGCCTCTACAACGCCGGTTGATCCGATTGTTGCAGAGACTATGATGGAATTTATGACGCCTTCTGGTCATTTTGGCAACCCTGCCTCGAGATCTCACATGTTTGGTTGGAGTGCCGAGGCTGCTGTTGAAGAGGCCAGGGAAGATGTGGCGAGAATGATTAACGCAGATCCAAGAGAAATCGTTTGGACATCAGGTGCGACTGAAGCCAATAATTTAGCAATTAAGGGTTGCGCTCATTTTAATGCTCGAAAAGGAAAGCACGTTATCACATCAAAGATTGAGCATAAGGCTGTGCTCGATACATGCAGGCAATTGGAGAGAGAGGGTTTTGAAGTAACTTACCTAGATCCGGACAAAAATGGGTTAGTGCAGCCAAACGCTGTAAAGGAAGCTATTCGCGATGACACGACGATTGTTTCAATTATGCATGTTAACAACGAGTTAGGAACTTTGAACCCGATTCGAGAGATAGGAAGCCTTTGCCGAGAGAATAAAATATTTTTTCATGTTGATGCAGCGCAGAGCGCTGGGAAAACTGTCATAGACGTGGAGGAGATGAATGTCGACATGATGTCGTTTTCTGCGCACAAAATATATGGACCAAAAGGAATTGGAGCGCTCTATGTGAGACGTAAACCAAGAGTGAGAATAGAAGCTCAAATGCATGGCGGCGGACATGAGCGAGGGATGAGATCGGGCACGTTGCCTACTCACCAGATAGTTGGAATGGGCAAAGCTTTTAAGATCGGAACAGAGTCGTTGGATTCTGAGATGA
>OCZA010000152.1_pt1 | contig 24198 bp, 25 predicted proteins | sample 1539021 | NCBI WGS metagenome assembly OCZA01 (sample SAMEA2619376, study PRJEB22493) | marine metagenome | biome: marine biome (ENVO:00000447); feature: surface water layer (ENVO:00002042); material: "saline water (ENVO:00002010), including plankton (ENVO:xxxxxxxx)" | depth 5 m | reverse complement strand
ATACAGACTCCACAAATGATCGCAGCTTCTCCTCAGGTTTTAGCTCCTGCTATTGAAGAAAAAGAGCCTGAAGAAAAAACTAAGGAAGAGCCTGAAGATAAAATTGTTTCAGGTAAGAGTATTAACTCACCTATGGTGGGTACTTTTTACAGTTCTCCTAATCCAGGAGCAGATTCATTTGTGAAAGTAGGAGATAAGGTTTCAGAAGGAGATGTGCTTTGTATCATTGAGGCTATGAAAATGATGAATGAAGTTAAGTCAGACTATAGTGGAATAATTAAAGAAATTTTGATTTCTGATGCAGATCCTGTGGAATACGGTGAAGCACTTTTTATAATTGAAGAATAGATGTTCTCTAAAATTTTAATTGCCAATAGGGGAGAAATAGCTCTTAGGGTTCTCAAGGCTTGCAAGGAAATGGGCATTGGAACGGTTGCTATCTATTCAGAAGCTGACAAAGATTTAAAACATGTGAAAATGGCCGATGAAGCAGTGTGTATAGGTCCTCCCGAATCGGCTAAAAGTTATCTAAATATTCCTGCAATTATTAGTGCTTGTGAACTTACTAATGCTGAAGCAATTCATCCAGGAGTAGGATTTTTGGCAGAAAATGATCATTTTGCTGAGCAAGTTGTTGCCAGCGGTTATACTTTTATCGGACCAGATCCAGAATCTATAAGAGTCATGGGTAACAAGATTTCAGCTAAAGAAATGGCTGTAAATGCTGGCTTACAGTGTGTGCCCGGGAGTGGAAGAGTTTCAGCCACTAATAGAGAAACTTTAACTAAAGCTAAAGAAATAGGTTATCCAGTAATGATCAAAGCTGCTGCTGGTGGAGGTGGACGAGGAATTTCAATTGTTCATCAAGAAGAAGATTTAATTCCAAAAATGAAAATAACTCAGCAAGAAGCTTTAAATAGTTTTGGAAGCGACGAAATATATCTAGAAAAATTCCTAGATAGTCCTCGTCATATTGAAGTTCAAGTGCTAGCAGATAATTTTGGAAACGCCCTACATTTTTTTGAAAGAGATTGTTCAATTCAAAGGAAAAATCAAAAAATAATTGAAGAAGCTCCAGCAATGAATATTCCTAGTGACAAAAAACAAGAATTATTTGATTTATGTACAGCTTGTTGTAAAAAAATGAAATATAAAGGTGCTGGAACTTTTGAGTTCTTATACAAAGACGAAGAGTTTTATTTTATCGAAATGAATACTAGGTTACAGGTAGAGCATACTGTGTCGGAAATGATAACTGATTTTGACTTAGTAAAACTTCAAATAGGAATAGCGGCGGGAAAGAAATTGGAAATAAATCAAGAAGATATAAAAGTTCGAGGACATGCAATACAGTGTCGGATAAATGCCGAACATCCAAAAACTTTTTTACCTTCGCCAGGCAAGATAACAGAATGGGGTAAACCAGGAGGAATTGGTGTTCGAGTTGATTCGCATGTCTATGATGGTTGCGTTATATCTCCTTATTACGACGCCTTAATTGCGAAAGTCTGTACTCATGGAAATGATAGAGAAGAAGCTTTGTGCAGAATGGCATTTGCATTAGAAGAATTCTTTGTAGAAGGAATAGATACAAATAAAGATTTACAAGAAATAATTTTAAACGAAGAGAACTTTAGAAAGGCAAATATATCTATAAATTACCTACAAAGTGTTTTAGATATAAATTAATGAAAGAAGATTCATACAATCCTGCTGCTATAGAAAAAGAAGTTCAGGCCTATTGGAAAAAAAATAAGTCTTTTGAAGTAAATCCTGACGAAAAAAAAGAAAAATATTATTGCTTGAGTATGTTTCCATATCCCTCAGGCGAACTTCACATGGGTCATGTGCGAAATTACACGATAGGAGATGTAATTTCTAGATTTCAAAGAATGAAAGGAAAAAACGTACTACAGCCTATGGGATGGGATGCATTTGGCTTACCCGCAGAAAATGCTGCAATTCAAAATAATGTTTCTCCTAAAAAATGGACTGAAGAAAATATTGCTTTCATGAAGAAACAGCTATCTTCTTTAGGTTTTGCTTACGATTGGAGACGAGAACTTAAAACTTGTGATGAAGACTATTATAAATGGGAACAATGGTTATTTTGTGAAATGTATAAAAACGGTTTGGTCGCGAGAGAAAAAGCTGAAGTAAATTGGGATCCAGTGGACGAAACTGTTTTAGCTAATGAACAAGTGATTGATGGCAAAGGTTGGAGGTCTGGAGCCGAAGTTGAAAAGAAAATTATTGATCAATGGGCTTTCAAAATAGAAGATTTTGCTGAAGAACTTCTTACTGAACTAGATTCTTTAAAAGACTGGCCTGAACAGGTGAAAACCATGCAAAAAAACTGGATAGGAAAATCAGTTGGCATGGAATTTCTATTCAATTTATCAAATAAGGATCAATTAAAAGTTTTTACTACCCGTCCAGATACAATTATGGGTGTTTCTTTTGTCGGAATTTCTTCAGCGCATCCTATTGTTTTAGAATTAGCCAAAGAAGATAAAGATTTAGAGAGTTGGCTCAAATTAAATTCTAAGGGGCCGACATCCGAAGCTGAGAGATCGTCTCAAGAAAAGATAGGATACAAATTAAACCTTAAGGCAGAACATCCTATTTCCAAACAGGAATTAGATGTCTGGGTCGCTAATTTTGTTTTGATGGATTATGGATCTGGAGCGCTCATGGCAGTTCCTGGTCATGATCAGAGAGATTTTGAATTTGCTAAAAAATACGATATCAAAATAAAACAAGTAATAAATGACGGCCAAGGCGAATTAGATAAGCTTGATCAAGCGGTAACAGAAAAAGGCATACTAATTAATTCAGGAAAAAATCTAGATGGACTTAATTTTGATGAGGCTTTTAAAACTATTTCTAAATTAGCTAAAAAAGAAAAATTTGGATCTGAGAAAATAAATTATCGACTTAAAAACTGGGGAATATCTAGACAAAGAAAATGGGGAGCACCTATTCCTATGATGATTAATCAAGAAGATTCATCCGATGTGATTCCATTTTCAGATCTCACTGAAGAAGAAATTAGTTCCGAAATTTTATTAAAAAATGGACAAAAATACGTTAAAGAAAAAGATACGTTTGATACCTTCTTAGAATCTTCTTGGTACTTTGCTAGATTTGCTTCTTATAGCTCAAGAGATAAAATTTTTGACAAGGAAGTAGATTACTGGCTTCCAGTAGATCAGTATATTGGAGGTATAGAGCATGCAATCTTGCATTTACTTTACTCTAGGTTTTTTACCAAAGCTTTGAATGATTTAGAATTAATTAAATTCAGAGAGCCGTTTATAAAACTTCTGTGTCAGGGCATGGTTTTAAAAGATGGTACAAAAATGTCAAAATCCAAAGGTAATACTGTTAATCCGCAAGAGCTTATTAATTTATATGGAGCTGACACAGTTCGCCTTTTTTCAATGTTTGCCTCTCCTCCAGAACAATCCTTAGAATGGTCTAATGAAGGCGTAAAGGGTTCTCATAAATTCTTGAATAAGCTTTGGAAGTTATCCTTAACTTTAATAAATCAAAAAATTCATAAACGGAAGAGAACAATAGATATAAAACCGTTAGAAGTTAAATTAAATCAAACTATTAAAAAAGTTTCGGATGACTTTGAAAGAAGAAATTCATTCAATACAGCTATTGCTGCAGTAATGGAGCTTTTAAATTTAATTCCAAAAGAATTTTCTCATAATGAAATATCTGAAGATGAAAGAAAAATATTTAAAAAAATAATAGATTCTTCTCTTCTAATGTTGAGTCCAATCGCGCCCCACATCACGCATGAATTATGGAAAAAATTAAAAAATGGAAAAGAAATTTTAAACGAATCTTGGCCAACTTATGACCCTGAGTTATTAGAAGAAGAATCATATAAATTAGTTGTTCAGGTAAATGGAAAATTAAGAGGCTCTCTATTGCTAAACGAAGAAAAATCTCAAGATGAAATTATCGATCTATCTAAGGAAATTGAGAATGTAAAAAAGTTTATTTTAGATAAGGAAATAAAAAAAATTATATTTATCGAGAAAAAGCTTATTAATTTTGTAGTTATCTAAATGAAATATCTATTAACATTTATTTTTTTCTTTATATCATCCTGCGGTTTTGCGCCTCTTGATAATTCAAAAACAGAAGTCACAAAAGTTTTTATGATTTATCAGGATAATTTATTGAATAATCAATTTGTAAATGAAATTAAAAGAAAACGCGGATTTCTAAATCTACAATTAACAGATTCTGAAAGTGCTGAAATAAAAATTGAAATAATTGAGCATAAAATTGATAAATATACTGGAGCAACGGATAGAAATTTTTTTTCAGCTACAGGTAACTTAGACTATGAAATTTTAATGAAAATAAGTAAAAAAAATAAAAATAAAGAATTTGTTTTTTCTTCTTCAGAAAGTTTTCCCTATGATACAAACAAGATTTTATCTAATGAAAAAAAAATGGAAGCTTTGCAGAATATGTTTTTTCTTGAAGTCCAAAATCAACTTAGAATATTTTTAAATTTATATTTCAATGACTGAAAGAAAAATTTATTTAATCCATGGGCCAGATGAGTTTTTAATAGAGCTTGAGAGAAATAGATTGGTCCATAAATTAAAAAAAGATGGCTATGAGGAAAGAGAAATATTTTTCTCTAAAGCTACATCTTTTTCTTTTGAACAATTAATGGGGGAACAGTATGGAGATTTATTTTCTTCTAAGAAAATAGTTGATCTGAGACTAGAAAACTCACCTTCTAAATTTGATGGAGAGTTATTAGAAGAATTCTGTAGAAATTTATCTGATGACAAAGGTTTAATAATCTCTATTTTAGGTATTGATAGAGTTAAAACTAGAGCTTGGTTTAAGAAACTTTTAAATTATAGCGAAGACGTAGAAGTGAAAAAAATATGGCCTAATCAAAAAAAACTTTGGCTAAAAAATCTTTCGTCAAGATTCAATGTTTCTATTTCTGATGAAGAAATTGATTTGATAATTGAAAAAACTCAAGGGAATTTATTATCTTCTTATCAAGAACTTAAGATGATTAAAACTTTAGACAACCATTCAAAAAATAACCATGTAACGGAAAATTCAAACTTTGATATTTTTAATTTATCTAATTCCATTTTGCGAGGAGATTTAGAGGAATCTCTTAAGATATTGGATCATTTAAAACTTCAAAAAGGGTCAGAAGCTTTGGTCATATGGGGTCTTTTCAGAGAAGTTGAAAGAATCTCTTTTTTGAAAGAAGATTCAAGTACAAAAATAATTGGGCCTTTTGACTATATAGATAATATTAAGGCAAAAAGTAAAAAATTAAGCGATATACAGATAATTTATTTCAAAAAAAAGATTGCTGCTTTAGATATTAACTTTAAAAGTGGAAAAGAAAATTTTTGGAAAAATGCCGAAAGGATTATTATTGAGTTTATCAAGCCAGAGTTTCTTCAATGAATTTATTCAAAACTTTTTGATAGATATTATTAGAATCAAGAAGCTTAATCTCATCGATTTCTGAAACCAAGAGGACGCCTTTTGTTGTGTTAGTAATCCAAATTTCATCAGCTTGCATAAAATCTTCTACACTTATTTTTGTTTCTATTATTGGAATTTTCATTTCTTTTAAAATATTAATTATCACAGCTCTTGTGACTCCAGGAAGAATATTATTTTCTAAAGAAGGAGTTTTAACCTCGTTATCCTTTACATAAAATATATTACTTACGGCTCCCTCCGTAATAAAACCATCTTCTTGCAGAATTATTTCAAAAAAATCTTCTTCTTGCGCTTGGATTTTATACATTACATTTGCCAAGAGAGAAGTTGATTTGATATTGCTTTTTCTCCAACGAAAATCTTTCTTTAAACTAACTTTTATTGGGTTAATTTCTTTTAATGGCCGATCTTTGAGAGGAAAAGAAGATATGAACACTGTTGGATCAGCTTTAGCACTTGGAATATGATTCCTAATATCATCGGCCCCTCTAGAGATTTGTAAATATATAATCTGATTGCTTAAATTATTCTTTTCTATGACTGCTTCGACTATATCTTTTACTTCTTGACGAGAAATATTTATAGATAATTTAATATTTTTTAAATTAATAAAAAGCCTATCAAGATGTTCGTCAATTTTGAAGGGTTTCTTTTTATAAGATGCTATTACTTCGTAAATAGAATCTCCAAAGAGGAATCCTCGATCTAGCGGGGAAATTTTAGCTTCCTTTATATCAAGAAATTTTCCATTCAAATAACAAACTGACATTTACTGAACTTCATCTTGCATGAAAAAAGAATATATATAAAAAGCAAAGGATTCTATGTAAGGCCAAATATATCCTTCAGTATTTATGGATTCCAATGCCACCAAATCAAAAGAGGCAATAACGTCGTTATTAATAACGATATCTAACCTGTCAAGAGCATCTCCTTTTTCAATTGGAGCTGTAGTTCCAAGATTTTTAGACACAATCATTTCTAGGTTTTTAAATTGTGGCTTAGTTAGCGTTAAATAAATATCTTCTTTTGGGCCAACAAATACTTTTTCATTTGTTCCAGCCCAAACATCTACAGACGAAATTTCTTGAAAACTAGATAATAATTTTTTTGTTTTGAAAAATCTAAATCCATAATCCAGCAATCTTCTGCTGTCTTGTAATCTTGTTTTTTCAGAAGTACTATCCAAAGTGACGGCTATCAACCTCATCTCATCCCTTTCAGCAGAAGCAACTAAGCAATAACCAGAGTCATTTGTATGCCCTGTTTTGATTCCGTCTATAGAATCGTCTTGCCACAAAAGACTATTTCTATTTAATTGCCTTATATTATTAAATGTATATTCCTTTTCTTTAAAAAGCGCATAATTATCTGGGAAATCTTCAATCAATCTAATGCTTAACTTTGCGATATCGTTAGCAGTGGAATAATGATTAATATCTGGCAGTCCGGTCGGGTTCACAAAATTAGTATTTTCTAAGCCCAGCTGCTCAGCATAGCTATTCATAAGATCTGCAAATGCTGACTGAGAACCTGCTATTTTTTCAGCTAATGCACAGCTAGCATCATTGCCTGACTGAATAATCATTCCTTTTAATAATTCTGAAACAGAAACCTCTGTTCCTTCTTTTATGAACATTCTTGATCCTTCCATTCGCCAACATTCTTCACTTATTTCAACCATTGAGTCATCTGATATGAATCCTTTAGAAATTTGATCTGAAATCACATATGAAGTCATAATTTTAGTTATGCTAGCTAAACCAGTTGATTCATCAGGATTATTAGAGGTAATGACTGTCTTGGTTTTTGCATCTATAAGCAAGAAGCTCTTTGCAGATACCTCAGGCGGATTTGGAATTAAAGCCTGAGAAAAAATATTTTGAGCTGTAAAAAGAAAAAATAAAATTATTTTTTTCATATCTATTTTCCTATGTTCGCAATTTCTTTACTTAAGAGAAAAACTGTCATTGCATATTTAGAACTAGGATTATATCTTGTTATTGCATAAAGGTTTTTATCTCCTATCCAAAATTCATCTTTAGAATCATCATTTGGAAAGAGTGAAATTTGAATATATTCGTCATTGAAGTCAGATTTGTCTGTTGCCTTAATATCTAGATTTTTGTAAGGCTTCAATTTGAATGAAGATTTAATAATTTTTTTATTTTTTTTTGAATTTGCTTCTATTGCTATGAAACCGTCCTTCTTCCAACCTCTTTTGTTTCCTTTGGTAGAACTCAAAAAATTAGCAACGCTTCCTATAGCATCTGCAGGGTTATTCAAAATATCTTTTTTTCCATCTCCGTCAAAATCAACAGCTAATCTTCTATAGTTATCAGGCATAAATTGAGCAAAACCCATTGCCCCGGCATATGAACCTCTAATTTGAAGTGGATTAAAGTTTTCTTCTCTAATTAATAAGAAAAATTCTTCTAGTTGAGTTTTAAAAAAATTTCTTCTTCTCGGGTAATCAAATGCAGCAGTAGTTAGAGCATCAATTACTCTTGTGTTACCTTTATAGCCTCCGTAGTTAGTTTCTAATCCAATTACCGCTGCTATTACTTCTCTTGGAATTCCATACTGCTCTTCAGCTTTTATAAACCATTTTTTGTAAGTTTTTATAAACCTGTTCCCACTTCTAATTCTAATCAGCGAAACTCTTTTTTTATAATCATCCCATGTAGTTACCTTTTCGGATGGATTATTCATTAAATCTATTATTTTTTGTTGTCTCTTTGCTTGAGATAGAGTTCTAGAAATATATTCTTTAGAGAAGCCATGTTCAATATGCATAAAATCTATAAATTCTTGAACATCATCCCTATCTAAATAATTTGCATAAGATAAATTACTTGCAAGTGTAAAAATAAAAATCCATAAATATATTTTCATCTAAACCTCTTTCCTTAAAGATAGAATGATTCCAATCGTCAGCAAATTTACGATCAACGCTGTCCCTCCCTGACTCAGAAAAGGAAGTGGCATACCAACAACCGGTAATAATCCAATTACCATTGAAATATTAATAGAAATATACGCTAATAGGATTATAGATAAAGTGCCTGAGACAATTTTTGCGAACTTGTTTGGACTATAAATTGAAACAAGTAATAACCTATAAATTAAAATTCCATAGATAAGAAAAAGAATACACACTCCCAGAAGACCAAATTCTTCTGCAACAACTGAAAATATAAAATCAGAATGGCTTTCCGGAATGAAGTTTAATTGGCTTTGTGAGCCATTCAGGAAACCTTTACCAAATAAACCTCCTGAGCCAACAGCTATTTTTGATTGAACAATATTCCAACCTGCTCCATAAATATCTGCCTCTGGATTAAAAAGAGTTAAGATTCTCTGTTTTTGATATTCATACAAACTAATCCAAATAATAGGCAAAAATAAAATTGTAATAAACCCGCCTAGAAATATATAAATCCACGGAAATCCTGCAATTATGACTGGCAATAACCCAGCTAATAAAATTATAAGAGAAGTCCCTAAATCAGGCTGAATAGCTACAAGATAAAAACAAAAAAAAGTTAATATAATCACCAACCACATATCTTTGATTTTGGTTTCTAAATTTCTAGTTAGAAAGGAAGCAGCCGATATAGGCAGAATAAATCTCATTAATTCTGAAGGCTGAAAGGTAAACAAACCTAGGTCAATCCATCTCTTAGTTTCCGAATTTTCTGAAGGAAAAAGTAAGACAAAAAATAAGAGTAGCAAAACGGGCCAAAAACTATGCAAATAAAAAACTTCCATTTTTCTGTGATTAGAAAAAGCTAAAATCAACATACCAATTAAGCCAGCTAAAAAGTAAATCCCTTGTCTGATGGTCATTTCGAGAGAATTGCTTGAGCTATAAATCATTGCTAGTCCAAAAGAACAGAGCAAAACTACGCTTAATAAAATCCAATAATCAAATTGCGAGGACTGGTTTTGGTTTTTATTAATTCGAAGGTTTACAGAAAAACTTAAAGGATTATTTTTCATTTTTTGAATATAAATTTATTGCTTTTCTAACTATAGGAGCTGCAACAGCACTTCCTGATTCACCATTTTCAATTATCGCTACAACAACTAATTTAGGATTTTCAACGGGTCCATATCCTACGAATAAAGCATGATCTCTCAAAGATTTATCCTCTCTCAACAGCTTATATTCAGTTTCTCCAATACTCTTTACTTGGGCCGTTCCTGTTTTTCCTGCGATTCTTATATTTCTGTCATAAATATTATTTGCTGTGCCATTTGAAGCTTCCACGACTGCAAGTAGTGCCTCCTCGATCCTTTTCCAATTTTTATCATCTGATAGAAAAACATTATTTTTAGCAATTTTAACGGTTTCACTGTTGCCAATTTTTTCAATAATTCTAGGTTGAACTATTTCACCTTTATTTGCCAAGGCCGCATAGGCTACTGCTATTTGTAATGGTGTAGCTGTCATATAGCCTTGACCAATTCCCATGTTAATGGTGTCTCCTTTAAACCAGGCTTCCCCTTTATAACCTAACTTCCATTTTCTAGACGGAAGAATTCCTTTACTTTCATTTTTAGTTAATCCACTTTTTTCTCCGTAGCCGAATTTTTCTAGAAAAGGAGATAAATTATTTATCGTTAAATCATAAGCCAAAGAGTAAAAGTAAACGTCAGATGACTCTACTATCGCTTTTTTCATATCGACATTTCCATGTCCACCTTCTTTCCATCCTTTGTATGGCCTTTGGTCCCCTTCAACAAGATATTCTCCAGAATCAAAGATCTCTTTTTCCCAAGAAATTGTTTTTGCTTCTAAAGCTGCCATGCCCACAAATGGTTTAAGAGTTGATGCTGGTGGATACTGTCCCGATATTGCTCTATTAAATAAAGGACTATCTTTATCAGAAAATAAATTTTTAACCTCTTCGTAATCATTAATTGTGTTCAGCAAGTTTGGATCATATGAAGGTGAACTTATTAAGGCTCTTATTAACCCTGTTTTTGGTTCAATAGCTACCAGAGCGCCCTTTCTTCCTTTGAAGTCATTAAGAAGTTTTTTTTGTAATTCAAAATCAATAGATAGTTTTAAATCTTTTCCTTTTGAAGGAGGTTCTATAGAAATATTTCTAACCAGCTTTCCAAAAGAGTCTCTTTCTTGAATTCTATAGCCCATAACTCCTCTAAGAAGTTTGTCAAAATCTTTTTCTACGCCAGTTTTTCCGATTTTTAGACTTTTATAACTTTTTAATTCAGGGTTATTAAAAATTTCTTCTTTTGATACATTTCCTACATAACCTATAACTGGAGCCATTACTTCCTTATGTAAAACATTCCTTGAAAAAGAAGAGATAATTTCAGCGCCCTTAATTTTATTTAAATTAACGCTAAGCTTTGCAATTTGCTTTTCAGTTAAATCTTTTATTAAAAGATATGGTTCTTTAGCGTTTTTGCCAGTAGACCTAATGTAAAAATCACTTTCTATTTGATTGAAATCTATTTCTAGTAAATCTGATATTTGTCTCAAGAAAATAGTAGGATTTTCAATAAAGTTAGGATTTATTTCTAAATCTTGTTGAATATTATTTTCGACTAATAAAATATTATTAGAATCAAAAATAAAGCCTCTTTGAGGTGCAATTTTAGATTGGTATAGTCTATTTGATTCAGATTGTGTCTTGAAATCTTCTGCTTGAAAATAAGATAAGTTCAGTATTTGAATAAAGGCAAAAAAAAGCAGGATTAAAAAAGGACTCAAAAAAATAATAATTCTAGAAACTAGATTTGAATCTCTTTTGTTATCAAAGGCAGACATTACAAATTAGGATCCCATAAACTTTCTAAATCATATAGTTCTCTTGCTGATGATGACATGATATTCAAAACTACTTCTCCTAAATCTATTAAAACCCAATCCTTTGAGCCTCTCCCTTCAAATCCATAAACCTTAATTTTATTTTTCTTCAGTTCTTCTGTAATTTTTTTAGAAATAGCTGAAATATGTGGTTTTGATGTTCCAGTAGTTACAATCAATTGTTCCGTAAAAGCATCTATTTTTGAAAGATCCAAAATTTTAGTGTCTATGGCTTTAACTTCTTCCAAGTTTTTCTTAATTAAATTATTTAATTTTTTGTTCATCTAATTCTTGTATAAAGAGTTCTTTTTTATAAAGTCCAATACTTGATCTTCTAACATTTTTTTCTTAAATTCTTTTTTATAGACTTTCTTTCTTATTTCGCTAGAGGATATGTCGAGCATAGAAGTTTCTGCAAAAAAAATTTTCCCGTGTTTCATAAGAAAATCAGAACTAGATTGAGTGATATTATTTTTAAACTCATCCAAATAATCTGGAGAAATAAAAAAATTTGGTCTTGAAATCACAATTAATGAGCAAAGTGTCAAAATTTCTTCCCAGTTCTTCCAGCTTTTGAAAGATTCAAAGGCATCCTGACCTAAAATAAAACTAAAATGTTGCTTACTTTCATATTCTTTGCAAATTTCTCTAAGAGTTTCTATCGTAAAGGAAGTTTTTTCCTTTAAAGTTTCTCTATCGTCTATAAATACGTCTTGAGTATTTTTAAAGGCCACATTTAACATTTCAATTCTTTTTATTGAATCGGCAAAGTGAGAGTTCTTTAAAACCGGCTTCCCAGAAGGAATAATTAAAATTTTTTCAAAATCAAAAATTTTTTTAATGTCTGAGACCAATTTTGAATGCCCAATATGGACGGGATCAAAAGCTCCGCCAAAAATTCCTATTGTTTTAGACATTTATATTTTTATTCTCTCAGTTGGCCTGATCCTTCAACAATAAATTTTTGACTAGTTAAACCTTCCAAGCCAACTGGTCCTCTTGCATGAAGTTTGTCAGTTGAAATTCCTACCTCAGCTCCTAAACCGTACTCAAAACCATCAGCGTAACAAGTTGGTAAGTTATGCATTACCGAACTAGAATCAATGTTAGTTAGAAAAAAGTTTTTTGCTTGCTCGTTTTCGGTGACAATACAATCTGTATGTCCTGAGCCATAGCTATTTATGTGAGTTACAGCTTCATCGATGCCATTAACTACTTTGATAGAAAGAATTGGCTCAAGGTACTCTGTTTTCCAATCATCTTCACTTGCATTATTAATTTTCACAATTTTATTTGTTTTTTCGCAACCTCTCAGCTCAACATTATTTTTTTCAAACTCGCTTACAATCTTTGGTAAAAATTCATCGGCTATTGGCTTTGACACCAAAAGTGTTTCCATAGCTCCACAAATTCCATACCTATAAATTTTTGCATTCAGAGATATATCAATAGCTTTCTTCATATCTGCATTTTCGTCAACGAATACGTGACAAAGTCCTTCATAATGTTTTAAAACTGGAACCATTGAATCATTTGCAATGACTTTAATTAGACTTTTACCTCCTCTTGGAATTATTAGATCAATTTTATTTTCAGATTTAATTAATTGTGTAACCAACTTTCTGTCTTGATTTTTGATTAATTGAATAGATTTTTCTGGCAGTCCAGCAGAAAGCAATCCATCTATCATACATTTCTCAATTTCTTGATTAGTATTGCTCGCTTCTGATCCTCCTCTTAATATGCATGCGTTTCCAGATTTTAAGCACAATGCCGAAGCATCAGCAGTAACATTTGGCCTAGATTCATAGATAATTCCAATTACTCCTAAAGGAACCCTCATCTTACTCACCAAAAAACCAGAGGGAGACTTACTTTTCTCTGTCATCTCGCCAACTGGATCATTTAAGTCGATAACTTTTTTTAATCCTGAAATCATAGAATCGATTCTATTATCATCTAATTTTAATCTATCCATAAAGCTATCCTGAAGATTAAGATTGCTTGCGAGCTCCATATCCTTTTCATTTGCAAGTTTTAAAATTTCTCTATTGGAATTGATACTATCTGAGGCTTCTTTTAAAGCATGATCTTTTTCTTTTTTTGAAGAACTTCTGAGCTGTTCTTTAGTAGATTGAGCATCTTCTAAAATAGTATCTAAATTAGATTTATTATTTTTATCGTTCATGTAAGCTATTATTGCAACTATTATAAGCCTTAGAAACAAAATTTGATGTTTGAGTTCAGTTCTATTTTAGAATTTTTAGAAGAAAATCCAAATTGGATCAATTCAATGATGTTTCTACTAGTATTTATAGAATCATTAGTCATTTTAGGCCTTTTTACTCCAGCAACACTCATTATTCCTGGGATAGGTGCGTTAGCTGCATCTGTGAACATTAACCCGATAGTAATAGTTTTTTGGGCAACCTTAGGTATGGTGGTGGGCGATACTGTAAGTTTTTTATTGGGAAAGATGATTGGAAATAAAGTAGAGGACTGGATTCCTGAAAAATATCATCACTATTTGGTTTCTGCTAGAAAATTTATGAAAAAAAGAGGAATTCTCAGTGTGGCTTTGGGAAGATTCGCTGGACCATTAAGATGTACCGTTCCATTTATAGCGGGCTCATTAGGTATGAAATCAAAGCTTTTTTTTCCTATTGAGGTGCTAGCTTCCCCTGTTTGGGCAAGCATTTATGTTTTAACAGGTTATTTCCTTGGTGTAATTTTTGTAGAATATTTCACCTACACTCTTATAGCAATAATTCTTATTGCTTCCTTCTACACTGCTTATAAAGATCCTTTAAAGACAAGAAAGTAAGTTATCCAGAAACTCCTCTGTCTTTTCCTTCCCAATAAGGCGCTCTTAATTCTCTTCTTAAAACTTTGCCCGATGGATTTCTAGGCAACATATCTAAAAACTCAATAGTTTTAGGACATTTGTATGAAGCAATCTTAGATTTTGTATAAGAAATTATTTCACTTTCATTCATTGAATTTTCCTTTGATAAAACAACAAAAGCTTTTGTTGACTCTCCCCATTTATCATCTGGAACACCAACTACTGCGGCATCTAAAATTTCGTCATGACTCATTAAAGCATTTTCGACTTCAGCTGGATAAATATTTTCTCCTCCCGAAAGAATCATATCTTTGACTCTGTCGTGAATATACAAAAATCCTTCTTCATCAAGGAAGCCAGCATCGCCTGAGTAAAACCAATCTTTTTGAATGGATTGTTCGGTTGCTTTTGGATTATTCCAATATCCTTTCATATTAAAATTGGATTTAATGAGAATCTCACCTACTGCGCCTTGTTGGAGCTCATTTCCCTCCTCATCTATAATTTTAATGTCAACTCCAGGTAAAGCTTTCCCACAAGATCTTAGCTTGCCTCTCTTCGGGTCGTGATCTTCTGAAATCAAACAAGTAATTCCCCCCGTAGTCTCTGTTAAACCATAAACTTGATAGAAACCACATTTCATTAAGTTTATTGCTTTGGTAAGAGTATCTTCTGCAATTGGTGATGCTCCATAGACAACAACCTTTAGGGAGCTAAAATCTGTTTTTTCTGCATTTGGGTGCTGAAGTAAAAACAATATTACTGCCGGAACCCAAAGAGTTAGTTCAATTTTTTCTGATTCAACTAAATCTAATATTAGCCCAGGGTCTACTTCAGGAATTATTATGTTATTGCAACCTTGTAAAAGCCCCCATATTCCAAAATTTGTTCCAGCCACATGATAAACAGGCATACAAACCATAGCTTTAGAGCCAGAGGGAAATGGGATAATTCCGAGAGTATTATCTGTTGCTGCGTAAAAGTTTTTATTTGTTAATTGAACCCCTTTTGGGTTGCCCGTTGTTCCTGAGGTGTAAAGTTGGACCACATCATCATTTTCATTTGTAGGTAATTGAGGATCAATATCTTCACTGGAGTTTTTCCAAGTTAAATAATTTATCCAATCTTTATGCTCTCCATCAAGGCATACAATTTTTTTTATAAAAGGGAGTCTTTCCTCAATTTCATCAATAATATTAAAAAAATCTGGACTGACAAAAAGTATTTCACTTTTTGAATCCTCTAAAACATAAGCAACCTCTTCGGCTGCTAGCCTCCAGTTAACTCCAACAACAACCGCTTTAGCTTTAAGTGCGCCATAAAATATTTCAAAAAAATAATCTGTGTTTTTTGCTAAATAAGCAATTCTAGAATCAGGCTTTATGTCCAAATTTAATAACCCTTGTGCTATGTGATTTGCATTTGAATCAAGTTGACTGTAAGTCTGTTCTCTATCTAAGAACTTTATAGCTGTATCGCTAGCTGATTCTTTACAACGCCATCTCAAGCTTTCTGCCAATGATTCTTGTAATTGAATATCCATTTATCCCTCCCTTATTTAGTCTTTTCCAGAAGATCCAAAACCTTTGTCTCCCCTTTCTGTTTCTTCAAAACTGTCTACGATTTTAAAAATAGGAGAAGCAACTTCAAGAAACATCATTTGAGCTACTCTATCTCCCCTATTGATTTTAAAAGAATTTTTTGATCTATTCCAAAGAGAAATCATGATTTCTCCTTGGTAATCAGAGTCAATTAAACCAATCAAATTTCCTAAAACAATTCCGCTTTTATGGCCTAAGCCCGATCTTGGCAAAATAAACGCAGCATAATCTGGATTTCCAATGTAAATTGAAAACCCTGTTGAAAATAAATAAGTTTCATTTGATTCTAATATTATTGACTCTTTAATATTAGTTCTTAAATCTAGAGCAGCCGATCCATCAGTGTTGAATTTTGGAAGAGGAATATCAGAACCTAAATTATCATCTAAAATTTTAATTTGGACATTAATATTTTTTATTTTCTTTGAAGATGCATCTGATTTTAAAAAATTTGAAATTAAATTTGGCAAAATGAAACCAATTATTCTTGTCAGGATCCATCTAAGCATTAGAGATAGTTTGCTATAAATTCTATTATGCTTCTTGATAATTTCTTTTTTGAAACTCTATCAATCTTCTTTTCTATTTCATCGGTGATTAAATAAACCTCATTTTCATCAGAGTCAAAGCCTATTGATGGATCGGATACATCATTTGCAATTATTAAATCTAAATTTTTTTCATTGAGTTTCCTTTTTGCATTTTCAATAATGTTCTGAGTTTCTGCAGCAAAACCTATTACCTTCAGGTCTCCTTTATCTTTCGAAACATGTTTTAAAATGTCTTTGTTGGTAATTAACTCCAAATTTAAATTATCAGTATTTTTTTCTTTTTTAATTTTTTGGACTTCGTACTCTTCCGGCTTGTAATCAGAAACAGCTGCTGTTGAGATAAATAAATCAAAATCATTAATAACTTTATCGACTTCACTTAGCATTTCATCTGCAGATTCAACATTTATTCTCTTAATTTCATTAGGCGTTTCTAGGCTCACTGGGCCGCTGATTAAACTTACTAGACCTCCTTCGTCTCTTGCAGCTTCTGCAATGGAAAATCCCATTTTTCCAGAACTTCTATTTGATATAAATCTAACTGGATCTATTTTTTCTCTAGTGGGTCCAGCGGTAATAAGTATTTTTTTTCCAGCCAAAAGACCCTCTGAAAAACCTGAAGCAATATTATTTACGATTTCTTGAGGTTCGGACATCCTTCCATATCCTTCATCACCACAAGCTTGTTCACCAGAATTGGGGCCAATAGGAATAAATTTATTTTCAAGCAGTTTTTTATGATTATTTTGCGTCCTTGAATCAGACCACATAGCTTGATTCATGGCAGGTGCAAAATATATTTTACATTCTGCTGCTAAACAAACAGCAGTCATTAGATCATCTCCTTTGCCGGAAGCTAATCTAGCAATTGAATTTGCTGAACAAGGAGCAATAAGGACAATATCGCTCCATTTTGCCAATTCGATATGACCCATTGCTGCTTCGGCATCTGTATCCAAAAGATCTGTATGAACTTGATTTCCAGATAAAGCTTGCATTGTTAAAGGCGTAATAAATTCTTTAGCAGCACTAGTCATAAGGACTCTTACATTCGAACCAGAAGTTTTAAATAATCTTATAATTTCTGCTGCTTTATATGCGGCTATGCCGCCAGTTACACACAAAAGAACATGTTTGTTAGCTAATTGTTTCATTTTAAACTTAATTATACTCCAGATAGGTTTCAAAGAAGTTTAGATTCTGGTATAAAACAACTCCTAAAAAGGTTTTTATGAGCAAGCAGTGTCAAGTTACAGGTAAGATTCCAATGTCTGGAAATAATGTTTCCAAGGCTGTGAATAAAACGCGTCGCAGATTTATGCCTAATCTTCATAAGCATAAGTTTTGGGTAGAAGCCGAAAATCGCTTCGTTACCTTAAATATTTCTACAAAGGGCTTAAGAATTATTGATAAAAAAGGCATAGAAAAGGTTTTAGAAGAAATTAGGGCCAGAGGAGAAAAAATATGAGAGAGAAAATAAAATTAGTATCTTCTGCAGGTACTGGTCACTTTTACACTACCGATAAAAATAAAAGTAGTACACCAGATAAAATAGAAATCAAAAAATTTGATCCCAAAGCGAAAAAACACGTTTTATATAAAGAAGAAAAAATAAAGTAAAGTGCCCGGCATTTACCTTGCCTCAAAGTCTCCGAGACGAAAAGAAATTTTAGAATCTCTTGAGGTTGATTACAAAGTTTTAAATTATCCTCATGATGAATCTTCTCCTGCTAATTCTGAATCTGCCTTTGAATTCATAGAACGAAATACAAAAGAAAAGTCGCTCTCTGCATTTGCATATCTTCAAGAAAACGAAATGCAAATTTTGCCTATTTTAACTGCCGATACTTTAGTCAGTTTAGATGACAGAATTTTTGGCAAACCTGATAATAAAGATCATGCAATTTCAATGCTTCTTGAGTTATCTGGGCAATATCACAGTGTTATTTCTTGCGTTGCTATAGGCGTTTTAGATAAAACCAAATCAGATACAGTAAATTTCAATATAGATATCGTAGAAACAAAAGTTTTATTTAAGACACTTACTGCTTATGAATGTAAAAAATATTGGGAAACAAAAGAGCCTATTGATAAAGCAGGAAGTTATGGCATTCAAGGAATAGGAGAAACTTTTGTCGAACAAATAATAGGAAGTCACTCTAATGTTGTTGGTTTACCTATTTTTGAAACTTGCAAAATTCTAGATAATTTAAAAATTGATTATTGGCTTTCTAAATAAGTAAAAAGATACTCGTGGATTTGCTATAAAATTACTGGAATGAAAGTAACTAAATTAATTAGTTCTTTAGCCTTAGGCTCATCAATGGTTCTGATATTTGAACCTTTTAATTTTTGGTTTTTAGGTTTTTTAATTCCCTTATCTTTTTACTTTTTGATCAAAGGGGAAGATATTAAAAATTCCTTTTTTCTAGGTTGGTTTTTAGGTTTTGGATTATGGTTATTTGGGATTTTTTGGATAGAAAATAGTATTTACTTTTATGGTGGAGCAAACAAAGTTACCTCTTACTTTTTAGTAGTTTGTTTGTCGGCTTTCTTAGCTTCAATAAATGGGGTATTTATTTCAATATTCGCTTATTGCAAAACAAATACTAATTTTGATATTTTATTTTTATTTCCCTCAACATGGGTTGCTTCAGAATGGGTGAGAGAGTTTTTATTTTCTGGTTTCCCTTGGTTTTATATTGGGTATACAACTTTAGATAATTTTTTTATTTCAGGCTTCATTCCAATTTTTGGAGTTTTTGGAATGAGTTTTGTTTTAATATTTATTCCCGCGCTAATTTTTATATCTTATAAGAGCTTTTTAAAAAGCTATACAGATAAAAAAAAATTTACTTATGCGAGCGTCCTTCTCTTAATTTTATTTTCTGCTTTTTTCTCTTATGAGGCTGAATGGACAAAAGAAAAAGAAGAAATCAATATTATTATTATTCAACCAAATATAAGTATTGAAGAAAAATGGAGCTTTCAGGGAGAGATTGAATCAATTGATCTTTTCAAAGACAAGATAAAGGAACACGCATCACAAGCAGAAAAAGAAGAAATTTTATCTATTGTTTTTTGGCCAGAAGCATTCCTTCCTGGCTTGAGTTCAAAATATACTGAAATCATAAACGAATTAGACGATCTAACTAAGGAATCTAATTTTGCCTCTATTTTTGGCACATTATCTAAAAGTACAAATAATGAGGAAGGAATTACCAACTCGTTATTATCTTTAGGAAAATTAAAAGGAAAATTTGATAAGCAAAAATTAGTTCCTTTTGGAGAATACGTTCCGTTTTCTTTTTTTAATTCTTTTTTTAATTTTTTTAATTTCAATAGGCCAAATATTATTTCTTCTAATAATAATGTACTCATTAATTCTGAAAATCTTAATATTTCCTCGGCCATTTGTTATGAAATAGCTTTTCAAGATATTTTTCTTGAACATGGTAAAAAAAGTAATATTTTATTTAATGCAAGTAATGATAATTGGTTTGGAAATACAATCGGTCCTTATCAACATTTGCAAATATCAAGATACAGAGCTGCGGAACATAGGAAACCTTTAGTAAGAAGCACTAGTACTGGTGTAAGTGCATTAATAGATAAGTTTGGGAATATTGTTGGAAGTATTGAATTAGATAATGAAAAGAAAGTTATTTTAAATTCTAAAGAATTAAAAGCTGTTGTGATTTCTAGAAGCGGTCATACTCCTTTCGTAGTTATCGGAAAATGGCCATTTATTTTTTTAATTTTAATTATCATCTTTGGCTCCTTTATGACTAAAATATTTCGTAAATGAAATTACTTAAAATAATTATTCTGTCTTTTTTGGTAGTAAGCTGCAGCGTGGCTCCAAATTTTAAAAAATATTCAATGATAAATCCTGAAGACTTTAGTAAATTGAATAAAAATAGAACTCACATCTTAATTGATCTTGATAATCAGGCTCTATTTTTAAAAACGAAAAATAGAAAAAAAGAATTCTCTATATCGTCTTCGGCTTTTGGGATAGGAAGCAGGGAAAATAGCTTCAAAACTCCCTTAGGAGCTCATGTAATATCTGAAAAAATCGGAAAAAAATTACCAAAGGGTGCTGTCTTTAAAGGGAGAGTTTGGACAAACGAAATAGCTGAAATTATTGAAGAGCCGATAGATATTGCTGAAGATGTTATAACTTCTAGAATTTTATGGCTGGATGGTCTTGAAATAGGTCAAAATAGAGGGGGAAGAGTTGATTCAAAATCTAGATATATATACATACATGGAACAGCCGAAGAAGGCTTAATAGGAAAACCTGCTTCTATGGGTTGTATAAGAATGTTTAATGATGATGTAATAGAGTTATTTAATAAAGTAAAAGTAGGTACTCAGGTATTGATTTTTAGCAACAAGGATACATATAAAAGACTATGAAATTAATAAATATCGTCTCTCTAAGTTTGGTACTTTTTTTTACAAGTTTAAGTTTTTCTATCGGTAAGGAAAATTTAAGTTCTTGCCCATCAATACTCGATCATGAATTAAGAATTTTAGATTCGAACAAAACAGAAAATTTATGTAAATATAAAGATAAAGTAGTTTTAGCTGTAAATGTCGCAAGTAGATGTGGATTTACTTATCAGTATGAAAGCCTTCAGGCTCTTTTCAAAAATTATGAAAAAGATGATTTTGTTATTCTAGGATTTCCATCACGAGATTTTATGTTCCAAGAATATAGTGACGAAGGAGACGTAAAAGAATTTTGTAGTACAAATTACGGTGTTTCCTTCCCTCTTTTTGCCACTTCTAGTGTCACAGGAAACAAAGCAAATCCTTTTTATAAACAAATTTCTAAAGAATTCGGTTCAGAACCAGCATGGAATTTTACTAAATACCTAATTTCAAAAAAAGGGAAGGTAGTAAATACTTTTTCAAGCAAAGTAGAGCCAAACAGTCCTGAAGTTATAAGAAAATTAGAATCTCTTTTATAAGGCTCTAGCCTCTTTAGAATTGGCACTAATAACTTTGTCAGCTTTTCTGGAGGCAAATATTCCATTATCTACAACACCTGGAATTCTATTTATTCTTATTTCTGTCTCGTAAGGAACATCAAAATTAAGATTTACTACATCTATAATCTGATTTCCATTATCTGTAACAAATCCTATTCGATAAGTAGGTTTTCCTCCCATAGCCACTATTTGACGAGCCACATAGCTTCTAGCCATGGGAATAACTTCAATTGCTAAAGGAAAGGATCCCAATTTTTTTACAATTTTGCTGTCATCAACAATGCAAATAAATTCTTTGGAAGCAGCAGCTACAATTTTTTCTCTACTGTGAGCTCCGCCTCCTCCTTTTATTAACTCAAATTTACTATTCACTTCGTCGGCACCATCTACGTAAAGGTCAGGTCCACCAACATCATTTAACTCCGAAATTTCGTATCCTGCTGACTCTAAAATGGCACTGCTAGCTTGAGAACTCGAAACAAAAGCTTTTATTTCAGGATTTTCTTTTTTGATTATTTCGATAAAACAATTTGCAGTTGAGCCCGTTCCGATTCCCAAAATAAAATCTTTATGGAATCTATCTTTAATTAATTCATAAGTATAGGAAGCTACTAATTCTTTTGATGTCATTACTACTTTTGCTTAATTTAGTGAAACTTACTTCTTCTAAAAGTATAATGCCTTGCTTCAATAATCACTATGAATAAATATAGCAAAAAATATTTAGACAAAATATCCTCATCTAAAGTTTATGATGTTGTAATAAAGTCTCCTATTACAAAAGCAGAAAGTGTTTCTTCTCAATTTAATAATAAAATTTATTTAAAAAGAGAAGACCTGCAACCAACTCGTTCTTTTAAAATTAGAGGTGCTTATAATAAAATTTCTAATTTAGTTGAAAAACAAAAAGTAAAACACGTTGTTACTGCATCTGCAGGTAATCATGCTCAAGGAGTTGCTTACTCAGCGAAAAGTCTAAAAATAAAATCAACTATTTTCATGCCAAAGACTACTCCTTCCATTAAAGTCGATTCTGTAAGGAATTTAGGAGCAAAAGTAATTCTTATTGGTGATAATTTTGATGCTGCTTTAGAAGATTCTTTGCTTTTTTGTAAAAACAAAAAATTACCTTTTATTCATCCTTTTGATGATCCCTTAGTAATTGCCGGCCAAGGAACGATTGGAAAGGAGCTATTAGATCAATTCGATGAAAATATAGATATTGTTTTTGTAGCGGTTGGAGGCGGTGGCTTAATTTCTGGTATCGGCGCCTATATAAAGAGCGTTAAACCAAAAATAAAGATAATTGCAGTTGAAGCTGCTGACGCAGCCGGACTAAACGCATCTTTAAAAGCTGATAAGAGAATAAAACTTCAAGAAGTTGGTTTATTTGCTGACGGAGCTGCCGCCAAACAAATAGGCAAGCACAATTATAAGTTGATAAAGGAGTGGATTGATGACTCTATAACAGTTAGTACAGATGAAATTTGTGCCGCCGTTAAAGACACTTTCATAGATACTCGGACTATTCCTGAGCCCACTGGTGCACTAGCTTTAGCGGGATTAAAAAAATATGTAACTAGCAAAAGAATTAGAAATAAAAACTTAATTGCAACTTACTGTGGATCAAATTTAAATTTTGAATCTCTTGCTCATATTGTTGAAAGATCAAAAATGGGTGAAAAAAAAGAAATGATTTTTGGAATAAATATCCCAGAAAAAAAGGGAACTTTTAGAAAGTTATGCAAATCAATTGGTCAAAAAAATATTACTGAATTTAGCTATAGATTAGATAAAACTAATGAAGCAAAAATTTTACTTGGATTAGAGTTTAATAAAGGTGTAATAGAGAAAAACTCTTTCATGAAATCTATGAAAAATAAAAATTATAAAATAACCGACTTAAGTGACGATGAAATATCAAAAGTACACTTACGATATATGTCTGGAGGAAGAGCGCCAGAGTTTGTTGATGGAAATATAGAAGAGGTCTTTAAAGTTGACTTTCCTGAGAGGCCTGGAGCATTGATGCAGTTTTTAGAGTTATTAAAAGATAAATGGAATATCACTCTTTTTCATTACAAAAATCAGGGCTCCATATATGGAGGAGCCTTGGTAGGATTTTCTTTAAAATCGGAACAACTAAAAGCCCTCAATAGGGACTTGCTAAAAACAGAATACCCATTCGTTAGAGTCTCTGATAATGCCGGTTATAAAGCATTTTTAAAATAACCTTCTGGAGTTATTAAACCTCCAAGTTTTAAATCGTGAGATTCTATTTCAAAATCCTCAATTATTTGAAATTCATACCCAAGGCCTATACATTTTTTTGGATTGATTCTTTTTAAAGACGCATCGTAGAACCCTCCTCCGTGTCCCAGCCTAAATAAATTTTTATTTACTGCTCTAATAGGAACAACTATTAAGTCTAGCTCTTCTAATTCAATGGATTTCATATTCGATGATGGCTCTAAGACCCCAAATGTATTCTTTGTATGTTTATCTTTTTTTAAATACTGAAGAAAACTTAAATGTTTATTTTTTTTATTTTTAGATAGTTTTGGCAAGAAGACGTTTATGCCTTTTTCAGAGATAAACTGATTTAAATTAAACGTAGATACTTCATTATTGAGTGAAACATAAGATCCAATATTCTCGCAGTTTAAAATATTTAAAATTTTTTTAAAATTCTTAAGAATTTTTGCGTCTAGATTAATTTTTTCTTTTTTGGAAAGAGAGCTGAAATGTTGATTAATATAATTTCTGGCTTCTTCTTTTATCATTTCTTAAGGCTTTCCCAAGTTACCGCTATTAAATTTCCCCGAACCGAAAGTTCAGGTCGGGA
>OCZA010000151.1_pt1 | contig 24312 bp, 24 predicted proteins | sample 1539021 | NCBI WGS metagenome assembly OCZA01 (sample SAMEA2619376, study PRJEB22493) | marine metagenome | biome: marine biome (ENVO:00000447); feature: surface water layer (ENVO:00002042); material: "saline water (ENVO:00002010), including plankton (ENVO:xxxxxxxx)" | depth 5 m | reverse complement strand
ATGAAGAAGCTGAAAAAATTTCTACTGTTCAAGATGCAGTAGAATATATTGACTCCGCATCTTAAAACTTAAATGGATCAAAAAAGGCGGGTAGTCGTTACTGGCCTAGGACTTATTAGTCCTTTAGGAAATACAGTTGAATCTTCATGGAAAGAAGCCATCGAGGGTAAAAGCGGTGCAGAACATATTTCTAAATTTGATACAGAAAATTTTCTTACAAAGTTCGGGGCTACAGTTAAGAATTTTAAAGATTTAAATTGTATTGATCCCAAAGAGGCAAGAAGAACAGATTTATTTATTCAATATGGAACCGCTGCAGCAATAGAGGCAATAGAAGATTCAGGTTTCATGGATTTCTATGAATCAAAAAGAATTGGAGTTTCTGTTAGTTCTGGGATTGGAGGACTTGAAACAATCGAAGAAAATGCCATCATTTTAAAAGAGCGAGGACCTAGAAAGATTTCTCCTTTTTTTGTGCCAGGATCAATCATTAATATGGCCTCAGGAAATATAGCCATTAAATACGGATTCAATGGCCCCAACTTATCAATGGTTTCTGCGTGTTCTTCAGCAGGACACAGTATTGGATACTCGGCTCGAAGTATTTCATACGGAGATGCAGATGTAATGATTGCAGGTGGAGCAGAAGCAGCAATGTCGCCTCTTGGTATGGCAGGATTTAATGCAGCAAAAGCTTTATCTACACGAAATGATTCTCCTAAAGAAGCAAGTCGCCCCTGGGATAAAGAAAGAGATGGATTTGTGTTAGGAGAAGGAGCAGGAGTTTTGATTTTAGAAGAACTTGAATCTGCTAAAAAAAGATCTGCAAAAATTTATGCAGAAGTAACTGGATTTGGAATGAGTGATGATGCCTTTCACATTACAGCACCAGCAGAAGACGGAATAGGAGCAAAATTAGCAATGAAAAATGCTCTTGCGGATAGCAAAATAGATCAATCTGAAATTGATCATATAAATGCTCATGGTACTTCTACGCCTTTGGGAGATATTGTTGAATCCATAGCCATAAGGGAAGTTTTTAAAGATAATGCAGATTCAATTCTGGTGAGTTCAACAAAATCAATGACAGGACATCTTCTTGGAGCTGCTGGAGCTATAGAATCTATATTCAGTATTTATGCAATTAATAATAATCTCGTACCTCCTACAATTAATTTAAATAATCCTGATAACGAAGCTAAATTAAATCTGGTAGCTAATAATTCAAAAGAAAAAGATATCAAATCCGTTATGAATAATACATTTGGTTTTGGTGGTACCAACGTATCACTTATTTTTAGTGAATTTTAAATAAGTGCGATTATTAGCTCTTCTTTCTCTTTTTTCTTTTTTTCTTTTCTTTTTTTCCTTTTCATTGCTTACTAAAAATTTAGATTTTAAAGAAAATTATATTTATACAATTGAAGAAGGACAGTCTCTTGAATCAATTAAAGCAAATTTTAAGGATCTTGATATTAATTTTCCATTTATCATAGATTTATATTTTTATATCACAGGAGCAGATAAATCACTTAGGAAGGGCGAGTATCTTTTAACTAAAGATTCTGACTTATTTTCAATTTCAAGAAAATTAGTAAAAGGAAAAGTTTTTTATCGATCATTTTATATTCCTGAAGGTTCAGTAGTTTCTGATTTTCTTACAAATAAAGAGCAAAATTCATTTTGTAATTTTAAAGGTATAAAAGAATGTCAATTAGAAGGAATGTTTCACCCAAATACTTATTTTTATGAAACCGGAGAAAATTTAAATAATATTTTAAATGAATCCTTTAATGCTCAATTAGCTTTTGCTGCAGACCAATTCGAAAGGCTAAACGATAAAAAATTCATAAAAAGTTATTATGATTTAATCACAGTAGCTTCTATTTTAGAAAAAGAGTCTTGTGCTAATGAAAGAAGCTTAATTTCTGGTGTTATTTATAATAGACTCAATAGAAGAATGAAGTTACAAATAGATTCTACGGTTATATACGGCATTAAAAATTTTAATGGTAATCTTACAAGAAAGGATCTTAAAACTAATACGCCTTTTAATTCTTATATAAATTTTGGATTACCTCCAAAACCAATTTCAATGCCCTCTAAATTATCATTAATTGCAGCAGCCAATCCTAAGAAAAGTAAATATCTTTATTTCGTTAGCAATGGTAAATGTTCTCATAAATTTTCAGTAAATTACTCCGACCATCTTGAGGCCATAAAAAAATATCAATTAAATAAATAATGTTTATATCTTTTGAAGGAATAGAAGGTTCAGGAAAGTCATCTTTGATTAAAAATTTAAAAAATTATTATAAAAATCATGCTCTAGATGTTTTTTTTACTAAGGAACCTGGAGGGACAGAACTGGGAGAAAAAATTAGAGAAATATTATTGGACCCAACATCTGAGATCGATCCTTCATCTGAATTGCTTCTACTTATGGCGGATAGAGTTCATCACGTTAAAAATAAAATAAATCCTAATTTGAATGAAAATAAAATTGTATTTTGTGATAGATATATTGATTCAACTATTGCTTATCAAGGCGGTGGGAGAGATTTGGATGATAAAGACATTGAGGGAATGATTAAAATGTTGAAATTACCTATCCCAGATTTAACCATTTTATTAGATGTACCGGTTGAAACGGGATTGAAGAGAGCAAAGGAAAGAAGTGAACTGGATAGATTTGAAAAGGAAGATATAGATTTTCACAAAAAAATTAGACAATCTTATTTAAATCTTCAAAAAAAATATCCAGATAGGATTATTATTTTTAATGCATCAATCAATGAAAATGATGTATTTGAAGAAGTTCTTAATTATATAAAAAGTAAGATTGATGATCGAGATTAAATATCCTTGGTTGAGCCGATACGTTGATCGTTTCAATATTAACAAGTTGGCCCATTCTCAACTATTTTCTGGAAAATCAGGAATTGGAAAATTTTACTTTGCCAAAGAAATTTCCAAATCAATTTTATGTACCAAATCTTCAAACTTATTTGAATATTGCAATGAATGTTCATCTTGCAAATCTTTTGATTCGGGTTCTCATCCAGACTTCAAATTAATTCAATTAGAAAGCGATAGTAAAGTTATTAAAATTTCTCAATTACGTGGCGGGTCAAAAGAAAGTGACTCCGAAGGAATAATTAATTTTTCTAATGAGACACCATTGCTTAGTAAATCTAAGATTATTGTCATTAATTCATCTGATAAAATGAATGCAGAGTCTCAAAATTTTTTGTTAAAGACTTTGGAAGAGCCTTCTAAAAAAACTTATATTTTTTTAATATCCTCTAAACCCTATTCTCTAAAACCAACTCTGTTGAGTAGGCTAAATCATATGGAAATTAACTTCCCCAAAAAAAATGAAATTTTAGCTTGGCTTCAGAAATCTAATATGGAATTAGATAGCCAAGAATTAAATTTTCTTGATGATTTGAACTTAATTGATATAAATCCAGATGAGTTGATTAAAGCAAGAAGTGAAAGGAACGAATTTTCAACTGATCTTATGCAATGCCATTCTCCCAAACAATTAGAAAAAATAGCATCTAAATGGGATGATTCACTTCTTTCAACAAAATTAAATTGGCTATCAAAAATAATTTTTTATTCAATCTGTAAAAAATTAAATGATAGCGAAGTTCAAAGTTATTATTTTAACGAAAATATTTCTTACTTAGCTAAAACAAAAGACTTAGTTGAGCTATTTAAATTATCTAACGAGTTAAATATTTTTATTAAAGAATTAGCAGGCGGAATTAATTTGAACAATAAAATACAAATTAAGGCTCTACTTTCATCATGTTAAAAAATCTTATATGTTTCTTGTATATTTAAATTAAAATAGCATTATGAACATCTTAAAGCTTAGCCTAATTTCACTTTTATTTTCTTTTTTGTCTTCAAATATTTTTGGAGAGAAGCAATATAATTTAGAGGTATTTGTTGATGGATTAGATCATCCATGGAGCCTTGTCGAATTATCTAGTGGAGAATTTTTATTAACTGAATTACCAGGAAATCTAAAGCTAATTTCACAAGATGGGTCGAGCATTAAAGAAATAGCTAATGTTCCAGAAGTTCTATTCAGAGGTCAAGGAGGTCTCTCTGATATTGTTTTACATCCAAATTATAAAGATAACGGATGGATTTATTATTCATATTCAGCTTATATTGATGATCAAAAAGAACTAAATACTTTGTTTGTGGATAGAGCAAAAATTGAAGATTTTGAATTAGTTTCTATCGAAAATATTTTTATAGCGAAAGCAAATAGAAAGGCACCAGCTCATTTTGGAGCAAAACTTTTTTTTCTTGAAGATGGAACTTTAATGATTACAAGCGGAGATGGTTTTGATTATAGAGAGTCTGCTCAATTTCTTAATAATCATTTTGGAAAAGTTTTAAGAATTAACGATGATGGATCAATACCTTCAAATAATCCTTTTCTAAATACTCCTGGAGCTTTGCCTGAAATCTGGAGTTATGGAATAAGAAACCCTCAAGGAATTTTTCAAGATAAGAATGGTCTAATTTATGAGAATGAACATGGGCCAAGAGGAGGGGACGAATTAAATATACTTATACCAGGTGTTAATTATGGATGGCCCGCCATAACTCATGGAATAGATTACTCAGGGGCACTAATATCGCCTTTTAAAGAAATGGAGGGAATGGAACAGCCATTATATTATTGGACGCCTTCTATAGCTCCATCTGGAATGACTATTTATGAAAAAGATTTATTTCCTGAATGGAAAGATAAAATTATGATCTCTAATTTAGTATACAAGGATGTAAGAATTTTAGCTTTAAATGAAAAAAAAGAAGTAATAAAAGAAGAAATCTTGTTTAAAGAAATTGGAAAAAGAATAAGAAATATTATTACCCTTTCTAATGGAGAATTAATGTTGATTACTGATAAAAAAAATGCTCAGTTGATAAAAGTAAAAAAAATATGATGGGATTTATTAGAGTCACTTCGTTATTGCTGTTTGCTGCAATAATTACTTCTTTTTTAAGTGTCCCTATAACAACTGCAAGTTATACAATTTGGCTTTCTAGTATTGATATGCCAACAACTCTAAATTTATTTATAGCAAGCCTGATTCATGATTGGTTTAATTTAGGCATTACTCTTTTTTTACTTTTTTTATTAGGATTTCTGCTAGCATTTTTAATAACTTTTGTAATCCGTAGATATTTTTCAATTCAATTAATATCTGAGCCTGTTTCATATGCAATAGCTGGATCAGTATGTGTTGCCTTAATTTTGGTTTTAACAGTAGCACTTTTATTTGAAACACAAGTAATAGCTGGAAACAGAACCTCTTTAGGGACTATTCTGCATATTTTTGCAGGTTACATAGGAGGTTATTTTTTTGGTTATTTTTTAAATAAAATGTAATAAAATAGATTTATGAGTAAGGTAGCAAAATTTAGAGAAATGAAAAATGGAGTCGCGGAAGACTATATTCCTATTGCTGAGGCCGCAATGGAACATGCGGTCAATCTGCCAGAAAGAATAATTCAACATTTAGACATGTTAAAGGGCGATCATGGAGGCTTTGCGGTTGATAGATATACTCATTGCCTTCAAACAGCTACCAGAGCATATAGAGATGGAAGAGACGAAGAATATATTGTATGCGCTCTTCTTCATGATATTGGAGATATTTTAGCTCCTGCAAATCATGCAGATTTTGCTGCTACGTTATTGGAGCCATATATTTCAGACAAAAACTTTTGGATATTAAAACATCATGGAATTTTTCAAGGTTATTACTTTTTTCATTTTTTAGGTCTCGACAGACATATGAGAGATAAGTACAAAGATAGTGAGCACTGGAAAGATTGTGTAGAGTTTTGCGCAAGGTACGACCAAAATTCTTTTGATCCAGAATACGATACTTTACCTATAGAAACATTTTTACCTATGTTAAAAAACGTTTTGTCTCAAACTAAAAAATCAATTTATAAGTCAGATAGTTAAATAGGCTCTCCTTTTTTCTCTACCTCTTCATCGTGTATCTTTTTTGCATCTATTAAATCTGGCATAACTCTATTCAGTTTTTCTAAATCCCAAACAGTATCACTCTTAAAAGACTTAATTACTGCAGGTTGTTGCATTATTCCAACATTACCCTGAGAGATATGAAATATTTGATTTGTTATTTCATTTGCTTCATCAGAACTTAACCAGGCAATAACTGGAGCAATTTGCTGAGGACCCTGTTTCCAGTCATTTTCGTCTACATCTCTACCTGCAGCTTTCATCAAATCAATGGTCAATCTTGTGGCCGCACCCGGAGAGATGGTATTTACTGTGCATTTATATTTAGCCATTTCCATCGATAGCGATCTAGAAAAACCAGCAATTCCTGCTTTAGCAGCTCCATAATTAGTTTGACCAAAATTTCCAATTAATCCCGATACAGAAGACATATTTATAACTCTGCAATTCAATCGATTAGTTTCTCTGATATAGCAGGCAAATGGCTTCGTACAATTAAAGTGACCTTTGAGATGGACTGCCATTATTATATCCCAGTCAGATTCTTCCATATTAAATAAAGTTTTATCTCTCAAAATGCCCGCATTATTTATTAATATATCTACTGCACCGAACTCAGATAATGCTGAATTAAATATATTTTGACCACCTTCAAATGAATCAACGCTATCATAATTAGCTAATGCTTTTCCTCCAAGATTAGTAATTTCTGACACAACTTCATCAGCAATTTTATCTTCACCACTCCCATCTGGATTTGCTCCAAGATCATTTACTAAAATTTTCACACCTTGTTTTGCTAAAAATAAGGCTGTTTCCTTACCAATTCCTCTTCCAGCACCCGTGATTATTGCAACTTTATCCTTTAAGATAGTCATACTTTCTCCCCATTTTATTTAATATTATTAATATTAGCTTAATGAAAGATTCAATTGCAAAAGGTGTAAGTAATTTAACTTTGATTCTATATGCTTCGGGATCAGGAACGATGGGCATAAATTCTGCAATTTTTGGTGGATGGGTTTTATTTTATTACAATCAAGTTTTAGGCTTAAATGCAGTTCTCGCCTCCACTGCATTAGGAATATCTTTGGTATTTGATGCAATCTCAGATCCTTTGGTAGGGGCTTGGTCTGACAGATTTAAATCTAAGTGGGGAAGACGACATCCATTTGTATACATTAGTATCATTCCATTAGCATTGGGATTCTATTTCTTATTTTCTATTCCTTCATCAAGTGACCAAAACTTTCTTTTTTGGAAATTATTGCTATTGGTAATCTTAATTAGAATATCTTTAACTTTTTATGAAACTCCAAGAGCTGCTCTTGGCCCAGAACTAACTAAGGAATATGATAGAAGAACTTTTGTGACCGGATGGTCTTATGTAATGGGAGTGATGGGTGCAATCATTCTTAGTTATTTGATGTATGAGTTTTTTCTTGTAGAAACAGAAGAATTTCAAAAAGATATGGCGTTTTTAAATCCCATTTCTTATACATATTTAGGAATATCTTCGGCAATTATGATTTTAATTTTTGGATTAACGTCATGTTTAAGCACTCACAAGTTTATTCCAGAGCTTCACAAACCAACGTCGACACAAAATTTTTCTTTAAAAAGACTTTTAAATGAATTATTGGAATGTTTTTCGAATAGATCCTGGCTTGCAATTTTAATTTCAGGTTGTTTTCTGGGACTTCAGGTAGGAATAGGTACTGGGGTGGGAATTTACATAAATAAATTTTTCTGGGAATGGACGCCAGAAGTTTTAGCTCTTTTCCCAATTGTTTCTGGCATAGGAGCAATAATAGGAGCAGTACTTGCTACTACTATTGCTAGTGGGCAAGAGAAAAGAAATGTTTGTATAACTGTTTTTATAATTACAATTCTTACAGCCCCAATTCCCTTAGCTTTAAGATTATTAGATCCATATACTTCTTTAACTTTATTTCCAGAAAATAATACTGAACTTATATGGTGGATTTTAATACTCCATACAGGTATCGAAGATTTATTGAGAGCAATGGGTTTTACTTTAGTAATATCTATGATTTATGACATAGTTGAGAATAGCGAAATTACTACCGGAAGGAGAGATGAAGGAATTTTTATGACCGGACCTGGATTGATTCAAAAAATTCTTTCTGGCCTTGGAATTTTTATTCTTGGATTTGTATTGCAATATTTGAATTTCGATCCAAATATGACATCTAATATCGAATCAACTCCACCTATAAACGAGCTAGTTTTATTTCAAATAACCGTTGGGCCGCTTTTGACACTAATCGGAACTTCATTTCTTTTTTTATATAACATTTCTAGAGACTCTCATCATGATGCTGTTGAATCTCTGGGCTATGATGAAAATTAATGTTTTTTCCAATATCAGACGATAATCCAAGTAAAACACTACCGCTGATTACTTATATATTGATTGGTATATGTGTATTTGTGTTTTTTTTACAAATTCTTTCAGAGATGAATCCCGTCATTTACTACAATTTCGGCTTTATAGCTTCAAATTTTTTTAATTCCAATTCTTTTGTCGATGCATTTATTCCAGTGATAACTTCTATGTTTGTTCATGGAGGATTTGCACACATAATCGGAAATCTTCTTTATTTATGGATATTTGGAGATAACGTAGAAGATTCAATGGGAAGAGCAAGGTTTGTACTTTTTTATATTCTTTGTGGTGCATCTGGAGCTATCCTGCAAGCTATCGTAGACCCTACCTCAAATATACCAATGGTTGGAGCTAGTGGAGCTATAGCAGGAGTTTTAGGAGCGTATTTATTATTATTTCCTCGAGCAAATGTAAGATGTTTAATTTTTATTATAATTTTTATCCAAATGATTAGAGTACCTGCATTTATAGTCTTAGGTATTTGGATATTAGGTCAATTTTTTAGTCTACCCGGATCCTTAGATTCCTCCGGAGGAACGGCTTACCTTGCTCACATAGGAGGTTTTTTAACAGGAATGATATTGATACCATTTTTTAAAAAAACCAATGTAAGATTACTTCAGGAAAAAAATAGTATTCCATGGGCGATGGAATCAAACTTTAACTTAAGAAAGAATTCGAACAAGATTGAAACTAATGACTTTATGAATAATTTTATAAATAAATCAGAAGATGAGGTAAAAAAACGCAAATGAGAATATTCTTAAAATCTATGTTTTGGCTTTTTGGTATTGTTTTAACAATCGTAATTATAATTTCAGCTTATTATTTCGCTTTTTTCTTTAACTTTTTTGGCACGTTAGAAACTTCTGGTAAGAATTTGAACAAACCATATCCAGATTATCTTCTTCAATCAAAAATACAGTCTCAGTTAAAACATACTAATACTGAAAAACAAATTTTATTTGGCGATACTCACGTCCATTCTACTTACTCAACCGACGCATTTTTATGGAGTTTAAAAAATTTCAATGGAGAGGGGCCTCATTTAATGGCCGAAGCGTGTGATTACGCAAGATTCTGTTCCGCTATAGATTTCTGGGTAAATACAGATCATGCGGAAGCAAGCACTCCTAGAAAGTGGTCTGAGACAATAAAAGCTGTTCAGAATTGTGAAGCTGTTAATCAAGGCGATAGAGCAAAAGACTTAATAAGCTTTGTCGGGTACGAATGGACTCAAATAAATCCGAGTGACAAAGAAGACCATTATGGACATAAAAATGTTTTATTTCTTGAGACTGACGAAAAACTTCTTCCAAATGTTCCTTTCGGAGCAGCTGGTTACACTTCAGCAGGTTTTAGAGATCGAGAGGGGCTTGTAAATGCAAAAATAAATATGCTTTCTGCTTCGGTAGTGGACTTTTCAAATAGAAATAGATATGCAGATTTTATAGCCTTTTACGAAGAGGTTGTTGCTAACCCAGATTGTGATCCTGAAGATATTAATTATCTTGACTGTTATAAATCTGTTTATACGCCCAAAGATTTATTTTCAATTTTAGAAACTGTTCAGTCTGATTCAATTGTGATTCCTCATGGAAATACCTGGGGCTACTATACTCCAACAGAATCTAGTTGGGATAAACAGCTTTTGAATGAAATGCATGATCCCTCTAAACAAATTTCTATTGAAGTTTTTTCAGGGCATGGAAATTCAGAGGAATATAGAGATTGGACAGGAACACTTACCACGAAAGGAATTAAAACATGCCCAGCTCCAACGGAAAATTACTTACCTTCATGCTGGAGAGCTGGAGAAATTATCCAAGAAAGATGCTTGGAAAATGGGTCAAGCGAAGAAATATGTTTAGCAAGGGCAGAACTGGCTAGACAGACATATATAGAAGGTGGGCAATACGGTCATTGGTCTGTGATGGGAGCAGAACCATCCGATTGGTTGGATTCAGGTCAATGTAAAGATTGTTTTGTGCCAGCCTTTAATATGCGACCTAATGCTTCAGTTCAATATGCCTTAGCATTAAGAAAATTTGAGGGGGAAAAAATAAATTCTTTTGACTTTGGTTTTATTGCTTCAAGTGATAATCATAGAGCAAGACCAGGAACAGGTTACAAAGCAATCGATAGGCTAGTTACAACAGAAGCAAATGGTCCATCAAGCCAGTTTTTTTATGAAAATATTTATCCGGTAGAACAAAAATCTGATATTCCATGGGAGGTAGTTCCCAGTGAAATTAATACAGCTAGCGAATTAACTATGTTTGAAGCTGAGAGGCAATCATCTTTTTTTACGACGGGTGGATTAGCTGCTGTTCATGTATCTAAGAGAGATAGAAATGGAATATGGGAAGGTTTTAAAAAGAAAGAAACATATGCAACCAGTGGTCCACGAATTTTATTATGGTTTGATCTTATAAATTCAGAAATAGGGAGATTACCTATGGGTTCAAAAACAGAGATGTCTAAAAATCCTATTTTTGAAGTAAAAGCAGTTGGATCGTTTAAACAAAAGCCTGGATGTCCAGACTTAGGTTTATCTAAGTCTGAAAATGAAAAGATTATGAAACTTTGCAAAAATGAATGTTTTAACCCTTCAGAAGATAGAAGAGAGATAACAAGAATAGAAATAATAAAAATAACTCCTCAAAATTATAATGATGAACCGGTTAATGATTTAATTAAAGATGTTTGGAAAATTCATGAATGTAAACCTAATTCTCAAGGGGAATGCAGATTCAGATTTTCAGATCCTGACTATTCAAAAGATGGCAGAGACAGTGTTTATTACGTAAGAGCAATAGAAGAACCATCTTTAAGAATTAATGGTGGTAATTTAAGATGTGATTACGATGAGAATGGAATTTGTAAGAAAGTGAATATTTGCCATGGCGGATTTCAAACTAATAGAGACGATAATTGCACTATGCTTTCAGAAGAAAGAGCATGGTCTTCGCCTATTTATATAGATCAATTTTAATATAGATGACTACTGAAAAATTACCAGTCTTAACAAAATTTTTATATGGGTTTGGTTCTATGTCTTATGGGATAAAAGATAATGCCTTTGCTTATTTTTTATTATTTGTATACGTTCAGATTTTTGGTCTTGCACCTGACTTAGCAGGTTTAGCTATTCTTTTAATGTTGGTATTTGATGCTTTTTCCGACCCTTTAGTTGGTTATTTTTCGGATCGTCATAGATCTGCTTGGGGTCGAAGACATCCGTTCATGTATTTCTCTGCTATTCCAGTAAGTTTATCCTTTTTTCTCCTATGGGATCCTCCGCAAGAATTATCTCAAACACAGCTTTTTTTCTATTTGCTTGGAATTGGAGTATTTATAAGAACAGCTATAACTTTTTATGAAATTCCTAGTACTGCTTTAGGACCTGAATTATCTAAAGATTATGTTGAGAGAAGTTCTTTATTGTCATATCGGTATTGGTTTGGATGGTGGGGTGGACTTTTAGTTTGGAACTCGCTTTGGATATTTGTTGTCTACAGTAGTTATACAGGTACGACAGACGCACGATATCTTCCAGAAACTTGGAAAATTTATGGATTAGTTTGTAGCGCAGTTATGTTCGTCGCAATAATGGTCACTGCATTAGGAACACACAAACATATTAAAGATTTACACACGCCTGAAGTAAAAAAGATTTCTTTAAAAAGAACTTTAGGCGAGCTTTGGGAAACAGTCACAATTAGCAGAGATTATTTAGTTTTGTTTTTAGCAATGATCATTACTAGTATTGCATCAGGAATTGCCACTAATTTAACCTTATTTTTTTATAGTTATTTTTGGGAATTCAGTCCTATAAATATCTTAACTATAGGCTTAACTTTATTTCTTACGCCATTAGTAGGATTGAAAGTCTCTCCATTTCTTGCAGCAAAATTTGGCAAAAGAACTACTATTCTATATTTGTTCATGTTCGCATTTATTGCTGAAAATTTGATTATTTTAATGAGAGTTTTAGATTTATTACCGAATAATGATTCATCATTTATTTTACCATTAGTGCTTATATTTCATTGGATTGCAGTTAGTGCTCAAATAATTTCTTACACAACATTGGCTTCCATGGTCTTTGATACTGTCGAAGAAGTTGAAAAATTAACAGGTAGAAGAATGGAAGGCACTCTGCTTGCCGCAAGATCTTTCGCTGCAAAATGTATGAGTGGCGCAGGAGCATTTTTAGCCGGATTAATTCTATCCTTTTCAGCTTGGCCAAAAGGAGCAGTTGCAGGACAAGTAGAATCTAATATTTTGAATAGCGTAGGACTATGGGCAATATCTATTTCTGCTATTTTATGGATTTCTGCTATCTTTGTTTTTTCTAAAGTAAAAATGACAAGAACATCTCACGAAGAAAATCTTGGAGAATTAAATTACTCAAATGATTAAAGTTCAAATCGAAGACAAACTCAATCAAGACTTAGATGCTTGGCATTTGGAAGTAATTAACGAATCACCGAATCATAATGTGCCTGATGGGGCAGAGTCACATTTTAAAATAATAATCGTCTCAAATGAGTTTTCTGAACTTAGGATGGTTAAAAGACATCAGATGATATATTCAATTCTTTCAGAAGAGATGAAATTAATTCATGCTATAGCTATTCATCCTTTTACACCTGAAGAATGGAAAGAAAAAACAGGCGAAGAGCTTAAATCACCTAAATGTCTTGGTGGAGGAAATGATTGATTATCGAAAAAAGAAAGGTTTTTATACCTACACTTTTTATAATTGTATCGGCATTAAAAATCCTTCTTCATTAAGACAAAAAATTAGGAAACAAGCAGAAAATCTTAAGATAATTGGTACGATTGTCCTGACCGAAGAAGGCATTAATTCTACGATTTCTTCAGAATCAAAAAAGAATCTAGACAGCATGATTTCACTGCTCGAAAAAAAATTTGGAAAAATTATGTTTCGAGATTCTTTTTCTGAAAAAAAGCCCTTTAAAAGATTAAAAGTAAAAGTTAGAAAAGAGGTTGTCCCGTCTGATACTGAGATTTCAATTAATAAGAGCAGAAGTAATTATATTAAACCCGAAAAATGGGACGATTTTATTAAGCAAAAGTCTGTTTTAACAATAGATGTAAGAAATGAATATGAAGTCGGAGTAGGAACCTTTAATAATTCTATTTCTCCAAAAACAAAGAATTTTAGAGAATTCAATGAGTTCATTAATAATTCTAAAAAGGATTTCAAAAATAAGAAAATAGCTATTTTTTGTACAGGAGGTATTAGGTGTGAAAAAGCATCTTCTTTGTTTCTTCATCAGGGCTTTGAAGAAGTTTACCAACTGGAAGGAGGCATATTAAATTATTTTGACAAAGCTAAAGATAAAAAAAACTTTGATGGAGAGTGTTTTGTCTTCGACGACAGAGTTACTGTAGATAAAAATCTTTCTCCTGGCGATTATATACAATGTTTTGCTTGTAGAAGACCTATAGCCAAAGGAGATTCAAATAGACCTGAATACATAGAAGGTATTTCTTGCCATAATTGTATTGATGAAAAAACTGATAAAGATAGAAAAAGATTTGCTGAGCGCCAAAAACAGAATAATTTAAAAAATTAAATATGAATTTTTTGCATTTGATATCTCAATATCCCAAATCAAATATAACAATTTTGCTCTTTATAAGTTTATTTCTTGGGTTGGGTATTTCAAATTTTAAATTAGATGCTTCATCGGACACTCTTCTTTTAGAAAATGATCCAGATTTAAAGCTTTATAGAGAAAATTCTGAAAAATATGGATCCAATGACTTCTTAATTGTTACTTTTAGTCCAAAACAAGAACTACTTTCTAAGCAATCAATTTTACTAATTAAAGAAATAGTAAAAGAAATTTCTTCCTTGGAAAGAGTTGAAAGTGTTTTAACGCTTTTAGATGTTCCCTTATTAGAGAGTAACTCCAATTTATCTTTAAATGACGTTGCGGATAATGTAACGACCCTTAATTCAGAAGAAATAGATTTAGATTTGGCTAAAAGAGTTTTTGCATCTAATACTGTTTACCAAAATTTATTAATAAGTGATGACCTAAACACTACAGCTTTTCAAGTAACGTTAAAAAGAAATATTGAATATGAAAATCTAATCAACGAAAGATATTTAATCTACGAATCTTCTTCTTCTTTGAATAAAGAAGAAAAGCTTAAAGAAGTTAACCAATTAATAGAAATAGAAAAAAATAAGTCTTCCTTAGACGACGAAAAGTTGGTTTCTTCAATGAGACTTTTGTTATCGTCTTACCAAGATTACGGAGAACTTTTTTTAGGCGGCGGGGCTATGATTACTGTCGATACAATAAAATTTATTTCTCAAGATTTAATTGTATTTGGTCTAACAGTCTTAATGATATTTATTTTGGTTTTGTCATTTATTTTTAAAAATTTCTTCTGGGTATTAATTCCATTAGTTACAGCAACTTTAACTTCATTGTTGAGCATGGGTGTAGTTGGATGGTTTGGCTGGAAGGTAACAGTAGTCTCAGCGAATTTTGTTTCTATCTTAATGATAATAAGTATTTCATTGATGGTTCATTTAATCGTTAGATATCAAGAATTAGGAGCTCTGAATAAAGAAAGCAATCAAAAAGATTTAGTTAAGCAAACGCTAAATCAAATGTTTTTACCATGTTTATATACTGCTCTTACTACAATAGCTGCATTTGCATCTTTGGTGGTGAGTGACATCAAGCCAATAATTGATTTTGGCCTAATAATGGTTATCGGGATTATAATTACTTTTATTTTTGCCTTTATATTATTTGGTTCTTATACATCAGCTTTAAGAAAAGAATCTCTAGATTTAGGCTTGGATAAGTCAAAAAATATCACGTTGTACATTCACAAATTTGTTGAGAGATATCCTATACAAATTTTAACAATATCATCTGTGATTTTCTTATTCTCCATATTAGGAATTTCAAAATTGACAGTTGAAAATAAGTTTATAGATTATTTCAAATCAACAACTGAAATTTACAAAGGATTATCCTTAATAGATAGAAAGTTAGGCGGTACAGCAACTTTAGATGTAATCATTGATGCTCCCCAATTAAATGAGAGCGGGATGGACGATCTATTTGATGACGATTTTGACGATGATGATTTTGGAGAAATCTTAGATGAAGAAATTAACAAGCAAGGCTACTGGTTTAATTCTGAAAATTTAGTCTATTTAGAAACGATTCATGATTATTTAGAAAATAGACCTGAAATAGGTAAAGTTTTATCTGTTTCAAGTGGAATAAAGTTAGCTGAGATTGCAAATAATAATGAAAGATTAAGTGATCTCGAGCTGGCTTTGCTTAGAAAGTTACTTCCAGAGGATATTGAGTCTCAATTACTATCTGCTTATATTACTAACGAAGATAATCAAGTTAGACTTTCAGCTAGAGTCATAGAGTCTTATGAAGGCCTTAATAGAAAAGAATTGATAAATTCAATTAAATTTGATTTAGAAAATAAATTTAAAATTGAGGCCGATAGATATAAATTAACAGGTATATCAGTAATTTATAATAACTTGTTGCAAAGTTTATTCGGCTCTTTAATTGGCAGCATTGGCATTGTTTTTCTTTCAATATTTATTATGTTTTTATTTTTGTTTAGATCGATAAAATTGGCTGCTATAGGCATGCTGCCAAATTTTCTTGCTGCGGGAGCAGTAATTGGAACAATTGGACTCACAGGCATCCCTTTAGACGTAATGACAGTGACTGTTGCAGCTGTAAGTATAGGAATGGGAGTTGACAATACCATTCACTATATTTTTCGATTTAAAAGGGAATATTTAGAATGCGGTGATTATTTAAAAAGTACAAAAAAAACACATGCAACAATAGGAAGAGCACTTTTCTACACTTCTTCAACCATCGTATTGGGCTTCTTGGTTTTAGCTACTTCAAACTTTAGTCCAACAATATTCTTTGGAATCTTCACTTCTTTGTCTATGATAATGGCCATAATAGGGTCTTTGGTTTTATTGCCAGTCCTTTTAATTAAACTTAAAGCTATGAATTGATATGGGGCCACTAAAAGGTATAAAAGTAATTGAATTTTCTGCTCTAGGACCAGGTCCTTTTTGTGGGATGATATTAGCAGATCTAGGAGCTGAAGTTATTGTCATCGACAGATTTGAATCCGCAGGACAAGTAACAAAAACAGATATTGCAAGTCGTGGAAAAAAATCTATTGCTATAGATCTTAAAAAGAAAGAGTCTATAGATTTAATAAAAGATATTGTCCAAAACGCAGATGTTGTAATTGAAGGATTAAGACCAGGAAAAATGGAAAAACTTGGCATGGGGCCTGAAGATTTTTTTGAAGTAAATCCTAAATTAATTTATGGAAGAATGACAGGCTGGGGACAACACGGATCTCTTTCTTCCGCTCCTGGCCATGATATTAACTATATTGCATTGACTGGAGCGCTTTCTTCAATAGGTTCAAAAAATAGTGCTCCACTGCCACCATTAAATCTAGTAGGAGATTTTGGAGGAGGAGGCATGGTATTAGCTATGGGTATATGTGCCGCGTTAGTTGAAGTATCAAAATCAGGAAAAGGACAAATTATAGATTCCGCTATGACAGATGGCTCTGCTTTATTGATGTCTATGATGTACGGCTTTTATTCAGCAGGAATTTGGACAGATCACAGAGAATCAAACTTACTGGATGGCGCTGCTCATTTTTATGGCTGTTATGAATGTAAAGATAAAAAGTTTGTCTCTATAGGTTCGATAGAACCCCAATTTTACAAAGAGCTGATTAAAAGATTGGGTTTAGACTATAACGTTTTTAAAGATCAGATGGATAGATCTAAATGGCCTGAATTTAAAAAAATAATAGAGAAAAAATTTAAAGAAAAAACTCGTGATGAATGGTGCGATGTAATGGAAGACGGCGATGTTTGCTTTGCGCCAGTCCTTTCTTTAGAGGAGTCTATTAATTATAAACATAATAAAGAAAGAGAGACCTTTGTAGATATAGATGGTGTCATTCAGCCAGCTCCTGCTCCTAGATTTTCAAATACCCCCGGAGAGATAAAACATTCGCCAGTTAAAAAAGGTGAAAATACTAGAGAAATCTTAAAAAATATTGGCAAAGAAAATTTAATAGAAGAACTTCTAAATTCAAATATTATTTCTGAAGGTTAAAAAATAAAAGACTATTCTCATAAAGAGTCTCTATAATTTCTTCTTCATTTTCATCTCTGTGTTTAATTATTTTCTTTAAAACCTCGCGTAAATATATAGGCTCATTTCGTCTCCCTTTGACTTCAAGATTTTTTGGTAATAAATATGGGCTATCCGTTTCAATGAGAAGTTTATTTAATGGTATTAATGAAATTAATTTTTCTAGATGAGCTCCTCTTTTGGGGTCGCAAATCCATCCTGTCAGTCCAATAAAAAAACCTTTTTTTAAATAATCTTTCAACTCTTCTTCTTTACCCGTGAAACAATGAACGACACATTGAGTCAAAGGATTTACTTTCTCTAAACAATTCATAAAAGACTCATGAGCATCTCTTTGATGAAGGAACATTGGTAGATTTAAGGAATTCGCAATTTCGATATGATTGAGAAATGATTGAATTTGTTTTTCTTTTTTTGAAAAATTCCTATTAAAATCTAAACCAGTCTCACCAATTGCTTTAACCAAAGAGTTTTTACAGATACTTATAATTTCTGAAGAAGAATTTTCATCAAATGAATCCGCATAATGAGGGTGTATACCGCATGTTGTAATCAAGTTTTTTGGAAATAATTTAGCAATTTCTATAGCTTTTCTACTATCCTCTAAATCACATCCAGTCACGCAAATATTTTTAATTCCATTAGTTAAAGATTTTTCTATAACGTTGTTTAAATCTTTATTGAAAGATTCATGAGTTAAATTTGCTCCAATATCAAATAAGTTAGATGGCATAATGAACAATATAAACTAGCTCTTATAAAAAATGAAAACCTCTTTTGAAAATTTTAACGACGATATAAAAGCCGTCAAAGAAAGTGATAATCTGTGGAAAGGAAATCTATCTGACAGATGGAGCATTGGAAAGACTCCTAATGGAGGATATTCAATGGCTTTTGCTGCAAAGGCTATCTCTAACTCACTAACCCATAAAGATCCCTTGGCTATTTCAGCAAATTATTTAGAGCGAGTAGATTTTGGTGAAACATATATAAAAGTTGTTCCAGTTCATATTACTAAAAGTTTAAGTACTGCTAGAGCTGAGCTAATTCAAGATAAAAAAATAAAAGTTATATTTACAGCCACATTTACTGATTTTTCGAAATCTAATGGTCTTGATCTTTCTGTGCGTAAAGCACCAGATTTTGAGCCATATGAAAATTGTATTCTTCAGCCTTACAAAGAAGGATTCAATCCTTTGCTTGAAAAAAATTTAGAAAAGAAATATTGCAATGACTCCTTGTGGTGGGAAAAAAATAATGAAGATAATAAAGCTTCATTGAACCTTTATATGTCTTGGCCAGAAAAAGAAGCGGCAGATTTATATACATTAATACTATTCTTAGATGCCACAACTCCACCCATCTTTAATAAATTAGGTGCAGTTGGCTGGGTTCCAACAATATCTTTAACATCTCATATAAGAGGTATCCCTGTGCCTGGTCCATTAAAAGTTTCTGCAAAAACTGAATTTGTAACAAAAGGATTTATGGAGGAAGACAGAGAAATATGGGATTCAGAAGGAAATTTGGTAGGGCAGTCTAAGCAAATGGCAAAACTAAGATTAAAGAAATAAACACCTTCTTTTTTGTTAATATATGTCAAAAATTTATAATTAAAAGAGGATCACAATGAAATTTAAAGGAACTAAATCGTATATTTCTACAGAAGACTTAAGTCTTTCAGTCAACGCAGCAGTAGAGCTCGAAAAACCATTATTGATTAAAGGTGAGCCTGGAACAGGAAAAACTATGCTGGCTCAAGAGATTGCCGATTCATACAAAGTTCCCTTAATCGAATGGAATATTAAATCTACTACAAAAGCTCAGCAAGGCTTGTATGAATATGATGCAGTTACTAGGTTGCGTGATTCTCAATTAGGAGACGAAAGGGTTAAAGATATATCTAACTATATCCAGAAGGGCAAACTTTGGGAGGCTTTTGAAGCAGAGGAAAGAGTTGTATTGCTGATAGATGAAATTGATAAAGCTGATATTGAGTTTCCAAATGATTTACTTCAAGAAATAGATAAAATGGAATTTTATGTTTATGAAACTAAACAAACAGTTAAAGCTAAGAAAAGGCCAATAGTAATAATCACTAGTAATAATGAAAAAGAACTTCCAGATGCTTTTCTTAGAAGATGTTTTTTTCATTACATCGCTTTTCCAGATAGAGATACTATGAAAAAAATTATAAAGGTTCATCATCCTAAGGTTAAAGAAAAGCTTGTAAAAGAAGCTCTTGAAATCTTCTTTGATGTTAGAAAGGTTCCTGGATTAAAAAAGAAACCGTCTACATCAGAATTAGTTGATTGGCTGAAATTATTAATGGCAGATGATTTGCCAGATGAAATTTTAAAAAATAGAGATCCTTCTAAAGCTATTCCGCCATTATATGGTGCTTTAGTGAAAAATGAACAAGATGTGCAGCTTCTTGAAAGACTTGCATTTATGACAAGGAGAGAAGGTAATTCTTAGATGTTAATAAATTTATTTAAAACTTTAAAAGATACAGGAGTTCCTTGTACTTTGAGGGAATTGCTTGATTTAATCAAAGGCTTAGAGCATCAAATTGCCTTTGCTAACATAAATGACTTTTATTATTTATCTAGATCTATTTTAGTCAAAGATGAAAAACATTACGATAAATTTGATAGAGCTTTTGATATTTATTTTAAGGGCTTAGAAACTTTAGATGATGTCATTCAAGCAATGATTCCTGATGAATGGTTAAGAAAAGAATTTGAAAAATTTTTAACAGAAGAAGAGCTAAAAAAAATTAAAACGATGGGCGGTTTAGAAAAACTCCTAGATGAATTTAAAAAAAGACTTGAAGAGCAGAAGGGTAAACACGAAGGCGGTAATAAATGGGTTGGGACCGCTGGAACCTCACCTTATGGAAATGATGGAGTAAATCCTGAAGGAATAAGGGTAGGTGGTGAAGGAAAGCAAAATAAAGCTGTTAAGGTTTGGCAACAAAGAGATTATCGAAATTTAGATGATTCTGTTGAGTTAGGAACCCGAAATATAAAAATTGCGTTAAGAAGATTGAGAAAATTTGTAAGAGAATCTAGAGAAGATGAATTTGATCTCGATGGAACAATTAAGTCAACCGCTAAAAATGCTGGTCTTTTAGACATCAAGATGATCCCTGAAAAAACTAATGCAGTAAAAGTTTTAGTTCTATTTGATGTTGGTGGGTCAATGGATCCGCATGTCAAAATTTGTGAAGAGCTTTTTTCCGCTTGCAAAACAGAATTTAAAAATCTTGAGTATTTTTATTTTCATAATTTTATTTATGAAACTGTCTGGAAAGATAATAGAAGAAGGCATAACGAGAGAATGGAAACTCAAGATGTGCTCCATAAATATGCTTCTGATTACAAAATAATATTTGTGGGCGACGCAACTATGGCTCCATATGAAATTACCAACGCCGGCGGAAGTATAGAACATTGGAATGAGGAACCAGGATCGTTGTGGATGAAAAAATTCTTTAATAATTATGAAAGACTTATATGGTTAAATCCTGTTCCTGAAGATCACTGGGATTACTCTGCATCAATTGATTTATCAAGATCCTTGATCGAAAATCAAATGTTTCCCTTGACTCTTAAAGGTCTTGAAGATGGCATGTCCTTTTTAACAAAATAAATTGTCTAATATAGCTTTAAATATAGAAGGTCTTTCAAAGACCTATCCCGGAGAAGTAAAAGCTCTTAAAAATATTTCTTTGCAAGTTGAGTCTGGAGACTTTTATGCTCTTTTAGGGCCAAATGGAGCTGGTAAATCTACAGCAATTGGGATCATTAGTTCACTTGTTACAAAGACTTCAGGTCTAGTAGAAATTTTAGGTATAGATATTGATAAAAATCATTCCCTAGCCAAAAAAAAATTAGGAGTAGTTGGGCAAGAAGTAAATTTCAATCAATTTGAAACGGTTTATCAAGTTCTTTCTCACCAAGCTGGTTATTATGGAATGTCTTCTAAAGAAATTGTAGAAAATACTCATTATTATCTTAAAGCCCTTGGTTTATGGGACAAAAGAAATGAACAGGGAAGAAATTTATCAGGAGGTATGAAAAGGAGATTAATGGTGGCCAAAGCTCTAGTAAATAATCCTGACCTTTTAATTTTAGATGAGCCTTCAGCTGGAGTAGACATTGAATTAAGAAGATCGCTTTGGGACTTCTTAAAAGAAATAAATAACCAAGGTACCACTATAATTTTAACAACTCACTATTTAGAAGAAGCAGAAAAGTTATGTAAAAATATTTCTATAATAGATGAGGGATCTATTGTTAAAACTTCTTCAATGAATTCTTTGTTAAACGAATTGGAGACTCAAAATTATTTATTTGAATTAAAAAATTCTATATCTTCTGAACTAGATAATTCAGGTTTTGACTTTAATTTTATTAATGATCGTCAGATCTCTATAAATGTAAGTAAAAAAAATTCCCTTAATGAAGTAATTAGATTTTTTTCAGAAAACAATATAGAAGTTGTAAACATGACAAATGAGACTAATAGGTTAGAAGAATTATTTTTAAATTTAACCAATAAAAAATGAATTCTATCGAACAATTAAGATCTTTAAAAACTCTTACTTATAGAGAAATTAGACGTTTTTTTAGAATTTGGCAACAAGCCTTAATTCCTTCTGTCATAACTACAATGTTGTATTTTGTGATATTTGGATCCTTCATTGGAAGCAGAATTGGATCTATGGGTGGGTTTGAATATATGCAATTTATGGCACCTGGCTTAATAATGCTTGCAGTTATAACTAACTCTTATTCAAATGTTGTTTCGTCTTTCTACGGTAATAAATTTTCAAGAAGTTTAGAAGAATTACTTGTTTCTCCGATGCCAACCTATTTAATTTTAATTGGCTTTGTTGCAGGAGGGGTTGCCAGAGGAATTATAGTGGGTATTCTTGTTTTAATAACCTCCTTGTTTTTTACAGAAATTGTTGTTCAAAATATTTCTTTAACCTTGCTAGTAATAATATTAACTGCAATATTATTTTCTTTGGCTGGATTATTAAATGCAATATTTGCTGATAGCTTTGACGATATTAATATTGTCCCAACTTTTATATTAACTCCTCTTATATACTTAGGTGGCGTTTTCTATTCAATAACTTTGTTATCAGAAACTTGGCAAATTATTTCAAAACTCAACCCCGTTTTATATATGGTCAATGCTTTTAGATATGGTATGTTGGGCGTTTCAGATATAAACGTTAATTTCGCGATAGGAATGATTTCTTTTTTTATAATAATTTTTTACACAGCTAGTTTGTATATTTTAAAAAAAGGGATAGGCATAAGGGATTAAAATGCTTGTCATAAGAGGAGAGATGGCAGAGTGGTCGAATGCGCTCGCTTGGAAAGCGGGTAAGGGGGAAACTCCTTCAAGGGTTCGAATCCCTTTCTCTCCGCCACAATGAAAGATATGGATTATATAGATTCAAAATATTTTAGTTATGCGGATCCTGATGATCCGATATTAAAAAAAATTTTAATTAGGTCTATAGAGTATCTAACTGGGCAACCTAAGCTATTTAAACTTTACAGAAGTTATCAAGAAAAACCGGAACGGTGGAAAAGCTTTTGGGACGGTTGCGTAAATCTACTTAAATTACGTATAAATATTTCAAATATTGATTTAGATAAAATTCCAGAGACTGGCCCAGCTATTGTTGTAGCTAACCATCCTTTCGGAGTGCTTGATGGGTTGGTTCTTAGTTGGATAGTTAGTCAAAAACGTAAAGATTTTAAATTATTAGTTCATTCATTGCTTTTAAGGGCTCCAGAAACCAAGGGAAATCTTCTCCCAATTGATTTTACTGGTGACAAAGAAGCTCTATTAACAAATCTCGATACAAGAAAGAAAGCAAGAAAACATATTTCAGATGGAGGTTGCATAATTATTTTTCCATCTGGAACTGTATCCACGACTCTTAAGTTTTATCAAAAAAAGAGCAAAGCATTTGACTGCGAGTGGAAAAAATTTACCTCAAGACTTATAAAACAAACAGATCCAAATATCATTCCAATCAATTTTCCTGGAACTAATTCACTGGCATTTCAGATTTTTAGTCATATAAGTCTAGTTCTGCGTTCTTCTTTGCTATTTTTTGAAATTAAAAGAAGAATTAATAGTGATGTTGAAGTATTCGTAGGAGAAAGCTTCAAGTATTCAGAATTAGAAGACGATTTATCAAATGATGAGCTTGCAGATTTGCTTAGAACAAAAACTTACCTATTAGATCAAGATTATTCTTCCCCTCCGCCTTACGGTTTAGATCCAGACTAATTTCCACTATTTATTAAAAACAGATATTGTACATCTTGTCGTATTCTTGCTATGTTAAGAATAAGGGAGATATATATTGTTAGTTTTAAGCAGAAAGCAGCATCAATCTTTAGTTATAGGGAACGAGATCAAAATAACCGTACTTGAATTGAAAGGTAATCAAGTAAGATTGGGAATAGATGCACCTGAATCAATAGTTGTTCATAGAGAAGAAATTCACAATAAAATAACTTAGATTCTGTAGAATAGTTCTTTTGCGCCCGTAGCTCAGCTGGATAGAGCACGTGGCTACGAACTACGGTGTCGGAGGT
>OCZA010000150.1_pt1 | contig 24337 bp, 28 predicted proteins | sample 1539021 | NCBI WGS metagenome assembly OCZA01 (sample SAMEA2619376, study PRJEB22493) | marine metagenome | biome: marine biome (ENVO:00000447); feature: surface water layer (ENVO:00002042); material: "saline water (ENVO:00002010), including plankton (ENVO:xxxxxxxx)" | depth 5 m | reverse complement strand
AATTATTAAATTTGTCTTTCTATTATGTTAAAAAAAATTGGCTTTTTACTGTGCATAATTGTAATTGTTATTAATTTATTAAATTACAATTTTGATCTTGACTTTTCAGATAACGATAATAAAATTTCTTTGATAGGAGTGCTAGCTTCATTATGTGCTTTAGTACTCATTGTAATTTCAATGATTTCTGAAAATATTAGCAAAAAAATTAAAGACTAATTTGTTCAACAATTACTCCAGCATTTTTCAAAAAATCAATTCCAGTTCTGTCCTTATACTCTTTTAAATAAACAAGTCTAATGATTCCAGCCTGATGAATAAGTTTGCTGCATTCTCGACAAGGCGACAAGGTTAGATAAAGGGTGCTTCCTTTACATGATTGAGTCGAGGAAGCTACTTTTAAAATAGCATTTGCCTCTGCATGTAATACATACCATTTTGTGTAATTATCCTCATCTTCACAGTGATTTTCAAATCCAGTTGGAGTTCCATTAAATCCGTCTGATATTATCATTCTATCCTTAACAATCAAAGCTCCAACTTGTTTTCTTTTACAATGCGAAAGCTTTCCCCATTCAAGAGCCATTCTCAAATATGCTTTATCATATCTTTCTTGCTTTTTTTCTTTCATTAAATGTATAAGATAGCTGTTAAGATACAAACAATGACCGAGGATAATGCTATATAAATTCTATAATTTCTTTTTATAAATGAATTGAAGAAACTAATAAGCGTAAGTAATATTAGCACTGTAATAAGTTGTGCCAATTCAACTCCAATAGAAAATCCAATTAGACCTATATAATCAAATGAATCATTGAATGTCATCTGATTAAAATAATTTGCAAAACCAAAGCCATGAATTATTCCAAAAAATGTTGAAATGAATAATGTCAAAAAATCAACTTTATTTAGATTTTTAGTGATGAAAATATTTGAGATTGCTGATGCTATTATTGTGACTGGAATTAAAATTTCAATAAGCGTCATGTCTGGATTAAAAATCTTGAAAGTCGATAATATAATGGATGTTGAATGACCAATTGTAAAAAAAGTTATTATCCAAAACAATCTTTTAAAGTTTCTTAATGAAAATGGAATTGTTATAGAAACTATGAAAAGAAAATGATCATATGCATTAATATCAAGGATATGCATGAACCCTAGTTTTAAATAAAATACTAATTGCTCCATAATTTAGATTCCTCTCTCTTTTTTTATTTTTTCGTAAGCATCTTGAATTTTAGCAAATTTTTCTTTTGCAGCTTTAACATACGCATCTCCCATATGTTGTACTTTATCAGGATGATGTTTTTTTGCTAAATCCCTGTATGCTTTTTTTAGATCTTCGTTTGAACAATTTTTTTCAACCTCTAATATTTTGTAATGAGATTCAGATGATTTTACAAACATTGCTTTTATACTTTCAAAATCTCTACTAGAAATATTCATTAATCTTGAAAATTCTCCAAGCTTCTTTATTTCTAAATTTGAAATTGACCCATCTGATTTTGCGATATTAAATAACAAGTTTATTATTTGTAACCTAGTTTCATACGTTGTTCTGAACTTATAAAAATTGCAGATTTTTTCAACTGAAATTCGCTTCTTATTTACCTCTGTATTAAATTGTTTAAATAATCTTTTAGCTCTCTCTTGGCCATGAAGAGAAATAAAATAATTTCTCACAAATTGTAATTCTGATTCTGAAACTTTACCGTCTGATTTTATTAATATTGAAGCAAGTGACAGCAAATTGAGTTCAAATTCTTTTATCACTTTATAATTAACTCTTTTTATACCGCCATTATCTATCATTGAGCCAACAAACATGCCTATAATTAGTCCAGGAAAACGATATATAAAAAATCCAATAGCAGCTAAAATCCACTTATACATAAGGCTAAAAATACGAAGTGATTTTAATAGTTCTTTAGTATATTTGAAAAAAAACTTATGTATCCAGACCACATTGTATCACCGATGAAACAAGAACTAACTAACAATGGTTTTACTGAACTAAAAAATGATGATAACATTAAAGATTTAATTCAAAATGACTCATCTCTAATTGTTGTTAATTCAGTTTGCGGTTGTGCTGCTGCTAATGCAAGACCTGGCGTTTTAAAATCATTAAAAAATAGTTCAATACCGAAAAATCTATATACTGTTTTTGCCGGTGTTGATACTGAAGCCACAAATGCTGCAAGAGAATTAATGTTTCCCTTCCCACCATCATCACCAAGTATAGCGCTTTTTAAAAATGGAGAATTGGTTCATATGCTAGAAAGACATCATATTGAAGGAAGAGATTCTGAAATCATTGCAGAAAATTTAACTCAGGCATACGATGAATATTGCTAGCTAATTGGAATTGTAATTTTAAATTCTGTTTTTCCAGATTTTGAAGTGAAGCTAATTTTTCCATTGTAGCTATCAATTAATTTTTTTATAATACTAAGACCAAGACCTGTTCCTTTATTTTTGGTTGTAAAGTTTGGTTCAAAAATCTTTTCTTTAAGTGAAGTTGGTATGCCGGACCCATTATCACTAATTTTTAATTCTACATTATTATCAATCTTTTTTAATTCAATTTCGATATTTGGATTGTCTAATTCTGAAGTTGCTTGAATAGAATTTTTAACAAGGTTGGTTACTATTCTAACGAGGTTTGACTTGTCAAAATCTCCTTGAATTTTCTCTTTTGGCTTAATAAATTTTATATCATAATCTTTAAAAATTTCCAAGCACAATTGAATCTCTTCAGCAAAGTCTATAAATTCATTTTTTTGATCAGGGAATTCAGCAAAACTTGAAAAGGCTGTTGCAATTGAACTTAGTACATCAATTTGCTGAACAAGAGTTTTGCTAAAATCTTCCAGCTTAGAGTTTATTTGTGGGTCATTTGGATCAAATTTTTGCTTAAAATTTTGAACACTTAACTTCATTGGGGTTAATGGGTTTTTAATTTCATGTGCAACCTGCTTAGCCATTTCTCTCCAAGCTAATTCTCTTTGATTTTTTGCAAGTTCTTTTACGTTGTTATCAATCTGATCAACCATTTCATTGTAAGATTGTACAAGAGCATGCATTTCCTTACTATTTACATCAAGATCAATTTTTTTATTAGACTTATCAATTGTTAATCTTTTCATCATATATGCAATCTGAGATACAGGGCTCGTAATGTAACTTGATATAAAATATGAAATGATAATAGCTAAGACGAAGAGCAACAAATAAACTTGAATTATATTAAAAATAAAAGACCTGATTTCATAAGCATTTAAGTTGTCATCATCAAAGTACGGAAGGTTTAAAATCCAAATAGGATTATTATTGTTATCAAAAATATATGAATAGGATTGTCTTAAATTAAGGTCATCTGCTTTTATAATATCAACATACTTAAGCTTTTCAGAAGATTTAATTTTATTCAATATTGAGCTATCAATTCTCTCAATACTTGGAAACTGGTAATTGGTTTCATCTTCATTTTCTCCAACATTAGAAATTACATGCATTATACTTCCATCGAAATCGTAGATATTAAAGGATATATTTTGAATCATTGCTATTTTATCCAATTCATTTTTAAAAACATTTTGATCATCTTCCATTTTAGACTCATCTAGCTCATAAGAAATGGCTTTTTGTAGCTGAGCTTCTTTTCTTTCTAGCCTTAGCTCATGATAATAATTTGAGCTTTCTAAAATTTGGAAGTTAGTTGATACACCTATCAATAAAAAAGAAATAAAAACAAGAAGGATCATAACCAAAAAGATTCTAGTTCTTAAATAAAAGAAAGGTTTTTTCATAGATGTAATAATCTAAATTAATCAATAAGAATTAAATATTATATTTAGGAAAATTCGATATGAAAAAAATTAAGTTTATATCAATCCCTCTGGGTGTAATAATTTTAGTTGTTTTTGCTATAATAGTAAGTTCCAGGTTTCAATATTTTGATGATTTTAAAAGCATGATTTCCTTAGTAATTAGATCTCAAAATACAAAAGCATCAATTGATGATTACAAATTTTTTGATAATGTTGAAATTAAAAAAAGCAGCTCACCTTTTGAGTGGCCAAAACATAAGCTTTATAATCAAATTGGAAGTTCAAAAACTCTTGATTCAGTTCATAAAAAAAATGAAACTGTTGCTTTCTTAGTAATAAAAAATGACTCAATTATTAAAGAGGATTATTTTCTTGGATATGATGAAAATTCAATGACTAACTCTTTTTCAATGTCAAAAAGTATTATCTCTTTTTTGTTTTTAAAGAGTATTGAAGAAGGAACCATTCCAAGTTTAAATTCTAAGCTAACAGATTACTTTCCTGCTTTCAATGAAAACAATGGAAGTAATGTAACTCTTAGTGATTTATCAACTATGTCATCTGGTCTGGAATGGCAAGAAAACTATAAGGATTTGATGGGTATAACTGCACAAGCTTATGTTACAAAGGATCTAAATAAATTAATGATGGGCTCAAAATTTTCCGGAATCTCAGGAGATAAGTTCAAGTATTTGAGTGGCAATACTCAGTTACTGGCTATGGCAATTGAAAAAGCAAATAACTCAACAATTCAAGAGCTCACTTATAGATGGCTTTGGAATCCAATGGGAGCTAAAAATGACGCTATTTGGATGATTGACAGCAAAGAAAAAAATATGACAAAAGCTTACTGCTGTTTAAGTTCAAATGCAAAAGATTTTGCAAAAGTTGGATTAGTTTATAAGAATTTTGGGAAAATCAATGAACAGAATCTGATAGACAGTTCATTTATTTCAATGTCTATAAAACCAAGGTTTAATTCAAATCCAATTTATGGATACGGAATTTGGATTGGCAAACAAAACAACATTGACTTTTTTTCATTAAGAGGTCATCAAGGTCAGTACGTTATTGTCATTCCAAAAGAAAATGCAATTATAGTTAGATTAGGAAAGAGAAAAAGTAGAGGAAGCGACTTGAATAATCATCCGAGTGATTTTAATCTTTACATCACTGAATCATTAAATATTTTAAGTAATATTTATTAAAAATGAAAAAACTTCTGTTCTTATTTGCTCTAATAATTTCAAGTTGTTCTTCATTTAAATCAGGATTAACAATTCCAGCAAATGAAACTTTTATTTTAGGAGAAAGTAATTCAAAAAATTATTCAGCTGAATTGGTGAATACATCAAATTATGAAGTAAAAATAAGAGGAGAAAAAAAACAAAATGGAGAGTATACTCAAGGGTTTGGGTTGGCACCTAAAGGTAGAGCAACTGTTTATGTTTCTTCTGATGAAATAATTAAGTTTATAAATGAAAACAATGAATCAGTTAAAGTAGATGTAAAGTTAAACAAAGCAGTTCCAGGAATGAGATATATAAAAAACTAAAATGAAGAAAAAGTTAGCACCAATTCTCGAGGTTAACAATCTAAGTGTTTTTTCAAATGAAAATCTACTTTTACAAAACATTAGTTTCAATTTAAAAAGATATTCAATTCTTGGTATTATTGGAGAATCTGGTAGCGGTAAATCCTTAACTGCACTTTCTATATTAAATATTTTAAAATATAAAGGCTTGAAGCAAATTGGAAATATTATATATAATGGAGACAATATAACAAGCTATGATTCAAATCAATTTAGAGGTTTTCTTAAAAAGGAAATTGGGATAATTTTTCAAGATCCCTCTAGCTATCTAAACCCCAGTATGAAGTGCGGTGATCAAATGTTAGAAGTTATTAATCAAAAATCCTCAAAAGATTTTTTGAGTGAAATTCTTAAAAAAGTAAAATTTTCTAACCCAAAGGAAATACTTAATAGATATCCCCACGAACTTAGTGGAGGACAAAAACAAAGAATTATGATTGCAATGATGATTGTAAAAAACTCGAAAATCATAATTTGTGATGAGGCAACATCCTCGCTTGATGCACTTATAAAAAAAGAAATAATTGAGCTTCTTTTAGATCTAAAAAAAGAATTTGAATTAAGTATGATTTTTATTTCTCATAACTTGAAATTAATTCACAAAATATGTGATGAGGTTGTTTTTTTAAAGAATGGAAAATTAGTTGAAAAAGGGAATACAAACGATGTATTTAAGTCCCCAAAAAACAACTATACTAAAAATCTAATTGAGCTTAACTTCAAACCAATTGTTAATAAATCTGAAAATGAGCCTTCAACTAAAAACCTTCTCACAATTCAAAAATTAAATCTAGAGATTAATGATTTTAAAATTCTCAGTGAAATTAACTTCAATCTTAAAAGAAATGAGGTCTTAGGTATTATTGGAGAATCTGGATCAGGAAAAACATCTATAGCTAGATGTATTTTGAATATTTATAGAAATTATACAGGTAATATTTATTTTAATACAGACAATATTAAAGACTTTAACAGGACTGATCTAAGTAAAAAAATTCAAGTCATTTTTCAAGATCCTTATGCTTCTCTTGATCCCTCGATAAAAGTAATAAATCAAATTGTTGAAGTACTTAAATTTCATAAAATAGCAGCTAATAAAGATTTAAAAGAACGAGCAACTTCTATTCTTGAAAGTGTAAGTTTAAATTCAAAGCTTCATAACAAACTTCCCTCCGATCTTTCTGGGGGCGAGAGGCAAAGAGTTGTTATTGCAAGGGCTATTTCTATATCACCAAAAGTTCTGATTTGTGATGAATGTGTTTCAGCTCTAGATAAAAATGTTCAAAAATTAATTCTTGAACTTTTACTTAAGATTAAGGAAAAAATGTCAATAAGTTTAATTTTTATTTCTCATGATATTTCCCTTATTCAATCAATTGCTGATAGAATTGTTGTATTAAGAAATGGGGTAATATTAGATTACAGGGAAACAGGAAAGGTGATAAACAACCCTAAGAAATACACTAAACAATTAATTTCGGCCTCTTTCTAATGAATATGTATCTTCTTTACTCTAATGATTTTTTAAAAATAGCATCAATAGCAATTCTATCGTATATAACATTAGCATCTCTTTATAAGTTTATTAAGGGTAAAGAATATTCTATTACAGATTTCAGAATGTCAGTATTTGGTTTGATTTTTTTATTTTTTAAAATTTCATCCTATTTAGCCTTAGTTCTTATAGGAGAGAAAACTCTTTCAATAGAATTAACTTATACAATTATTGCATTCATTTCAGCAATCGTTGGGTGGCATATGCATAATAAAGAAAGTGATATAAGAAAGAAACACTTTAGAATTTTCTTTTTTTATGAGATTAGTTTAATCTTAATTTTACTGTCATTTTAAAAAAAAACACCCTATGGAGGGTGTTCTTAAACAAACTTTGAAAAACTAACATAATAAATTTAGTTTAAATTTGTTTTTCCAAATATTAAAGAATTGTTAAAGTGAATAAATTAAATGATATCGCTGTTATTGGAGGGGGAAGCTGGGGAACAGCACTCGTGAAAATTTTTCTTGAAAACACTGAAAAACTAAATTGGTTTATTCGCGATTCTGAGCTTATTGAGAATATTCAACTTAAAAAAAGAAATACAAAATATTTAAGACATGTTCAGCTAGATATAAAAAAAATTACAATGTATTCAAAGATTGAAGAAATCATAGACAGCTCAGATCTACTTGTTATTGCAACTCCAAGTCCATTCATACACAAAACTTTTAAAGAGCATAAAGATAAATTAAAGGGGAAGTACATTATCTCTGCATCAAAAGGTGTAATACCAATTACACAATTAGTTATTTCTGAACATTTCAATAAAGAATTTAAAGTACCTTATGAAAATATCGGAATAATCAGTGGACCATGTCATGCTGAAGAAGTAGCCCAAGAAAAGCTTTCATACTTAACTGTTGGAACAAATACAAAGAATTTGGGCAAATTTATCTCTGAAAAACTATCAACAAATTATATTAAAACTTCTTTTTCTAATGATTTAATTGGGATTGAATATTCTGCAACCATTAAGAATGTTTATTCGCTTCTTGTTGGTGTATGTCATGGTTTAGGATATGGTGATAATTTTCTAAGTGTACTAATCAGTCATTGTGCTAAGGAACTTAGACTTTTCATAACTACAATTAAAAAGGATAAAAATAGAGATCTAAATCATTCTGCATACTTTGGAGATTTATTAGTTACCACTTACTCAACTTTTAGTAGAAATAGAACATTCGGAAATATGTTAGGCAAAGGTTATTCCGTAAAATCTGCTATGTCTGAAATGTCAATGGTTGTTGAAGGATATTATGCTGCTAAAAACGCTTATGAAATAGCAAAAAAGCTAAATATTGAATGCGCATACATTAATGCAACTCACAATATTCTTTATGAACTAGCTAATCCAAAAAAAACAATAAAAGATCTAGCTGATAAGTTATATTGATTTAGTAAACTGACTCAAGAATCTTACATCATTTTCGTATAATGTTCTTATATCATCAATTTGATATAAAAGCATTGTAATTCTTTCAAGACCAAGACCAAATGCATATCCAGAATATTCGTTTGGATCAATATTACAATTCTTTAAGACACTAGGATCAACCATTCCACATCCTAATATTTCTAACCATCCAGTACCTTTAGTTATTCTGTAATCAGTTTCTGTTTCTAATCCCCAATAAATATCTAGCTCAGCACTAGGCTCAGTAAATGGAAAATATGAAGGTCTTAGTCTTATTTTATTTTTTCCAAATAGTTCTTTCGTGAAATAAAGTAAAGTTTGTTTAAGGTCAACAAATGAAACATTTTTATCGATATACAAACCTTCAATTTGATGAAAAAAACAATGAGATCTTGCGGAGATGTCTTCATTTCTGTAAACTCTTCCAGGTGATATTGTTCTAATTGGAGGTTTATTATTTTCCATATGTCTTATCTGCACAGATGAAGTATGAGTTCTTAATAACCAATCAGGATCTTTACTAAGGTAGAAAGTGTCCTGCATATCTCTTGCAGGATGATATTCTGGAAGATTTAAAGCTGTAAAGTTATGCCAATCATCCTCAATTTCTGGTCCTTCAGAAATATCAAAACCAATTTTTAGGAAAATATCAATTATTTTATTTTTTACAATTGAGATTGGATGTCTTGAACCTAATCTTAAAATATTTGAAGGTTTAGTAAAATCATCAATCACTGATTTTTCCTCCGCTTTACTGAAATCTAATTTGCCTTTTTCAAATATTTCTGTAGCTAGCTTTTTTAAATCATTAATTTTTTGACCAGCTTCTTTTTTTTGTTCTTTTGAAACATTTCTAAGTTCAGAAAAAAGAGATGGAATAATTCCTTTTTTTGAAAGGAATGATAACCTAAATTTTTCCAGAGAAATATTGTCTGTTATTTTAAAGTCAACAATATCATTTTTAATCTTTTCAATATCCATTGGTAGAATTATGATGTAAAGTTAATTAATAAAACCTTTTTTTAAAAAATAGCTTATGATAGATTCTTTCATTAAAATGGATTGTTCTCCAGGTTTTAACTTAGGAAGCTTTGAATTTAAACTATAATGAGGCCAACCATCTTCATCAACAAATTCGAATTTATAATATCCGTAAGGCTCTAAAAGTTTACAAATTGCAATGTGCATTAAATTAACTTTTTCATCCTTTTTAAATTTTTTATCAAATTTTCCAAGTTCTTGAATTCCAATTAAATAAATAACACCTTCTAAATCTATAATTTCACCTTCATTAAAGCTTTTACTTAATTTATCAATTAAATTATCCCATCTTTTTATTTTTTTTTGATTCTTATTCATTCTATTTTTATCAGACATTACAAACTTAAAGTTTCATATTGAATTATTTTGATATAATAATTTTTTCCGTATTAGCAATCGCATTTGTAAGAGGATTTTTTAAAGGATTTTTTAATGAATTAGCTTCTTTTTTAGGATTTTTTATAGGGCTAATGGGTGCTAGTTATTTTTCTGAAAGATGCTCAAAAGTCATATTATCTTTTATAGAAATTGATATTAGAATAGTCAATATTTTAAGCTTTTTTATTTTATTTATTTCTATCGCGATAATTTTCAGCTTGATTGGAAAATCATTGACTAAACTGGTAAAACTTGCTTCATTAGGATTGTTTAATAGAGTATTTGGTGGAATTTTTAGGTCTTTAAAATTTATTATAATCCTTTCAATATTAGTTTTATTAATTAATTATCTAGACACTCTTTTTTCAGTAAAAGTATTTGATTTTCTGAATCTAGAAACTTCAGTGAGTTTTAATTTATTGGAGATGTTAAGTGAAAATCTCTTGTTTCTATTTGAAAATGAAATGATGTTTATTTAAGAGACTGAAAGGAAGATTTTAAGATCCACCCTTTACTACCGTTAGAAAGCTCTACCAGACTCCATTCGTTAACCTCCTCAATTATATTGACTTTAGTTCCTTTATTCAGCTCGAAAATCTGCTCTGATCTTTCATTAGGTTCAGTTTTAAATGCGATTCTGTTTTCAAAAATTATAGCAGGATTATTTTTATCTGAAATTGATTTTGAATTAAATGATATAGCTAATACTACAGAAAAGAGAATAAAAAAGCTAATAGAAATTGAGAAGTATTTTCTTTTAGTATCGGGGTTTTTATTAAATAAATACAGAATAAAAAACACTACTGAGATAAGTTCAATGAATAAAGCAACATAAAACCATTGCTGGTATTTAAACAAAGTGGATAAGTTAGATATGAGCTTTGCTATTTGATTAACAGGAACCGTTTCAATCCTGTCAATAGTCATGTTGTTAGCAAAAGAAAGATTATTTTTTGATTCTAAATTATTGGGGTCTAATAGTAATGATTTTTCAAAGTAAAAAATAGAATTTGCTATGTCATTTATTTTATAATAGGAGTTGCCTAAATTATAATACAATTCTGAAGATTCAAAGCCTGATTTGATTATTGATGAATACTTTTCAATGGCTTGCTCATAATTACCATTATTATAAAATGAGTTCCCCTCATCAAACAAAGTTGTTAAGTTTTGATTTAAAATTATTAAAGAAAAAAATAAAAATTTATACATATTATCTCTTATCAAAATTAGAAATCACTTTAACTGCCTTTTCATAATCCTGGTCCATACCTTCAGGTGTAGTTGGAGTATATCTTGCAAGCTCACAACTATTAATTATATCGATTAAATCTTCAATTATATTATCTGAAATTTTATCTTTTTCCAAAATACTCTTTAACCTATCTTTTGAAAAATCCTCTCTTTCAATTAAATATTTAGACTTAATAAAATTAAACAACGCACTTTCCAATGATGCGTAAAAAGAATCTTTATTGTTCATATCAATCTTTGCATTATTTAAGTATTGTCTAGCAAGAAGATCGGCATCTCTAGATTTTAAAGTATTTTCAGAAACCTTCTTATTTCGTAGATTGAAATAAATTATTGCAAGGACTAAAATTATTATTGGGATTAGAAATAATGTAAATAATATTTTTTTAGAATCAATTATATTCTTTCTATCAATTTGAATAAAGTCGGAACTTAATTTAATAAAATTAAATTGATCGCTACTAGTTATAGAGTTACTTACAGGATTAGTAGCTTGAACATTAGCCTCCGAAAGTCTTGTGGGCCCATCTAATACATCTACGATACTTTCATTTGAGTAAAGCGTTACATATTGTTCTGTCTTAGGATTAAAAAATGAAAACTCAACTGGAGGAATGGGATATTTACCTTGATATTGAGGTACAATTGTGTAAACATTGGAAATTTCACCATTCATACCGCTAAGACTAGTATTTATTTTCTCCTTAAATTCAGGAGTATATTTTTCAAGAGAAGATGGTACTATAATTTCAGGCAGTGAGAACAGCTTTAAATTTCCATTACCATTCACCTTAAACTCTAGTTGAAATGATTCTGTAGCCTTCAATTGAGATTTAGAAGAATTTAATGAAATATCAAAATTACCAACAGCACCATTAAAGCTTTCAGGTTTCCCATTTTCAGGAAAATTTTTGACCTTAATAACTCTTTTTCTAGAGGCAACCTTTTTTGAGGTTTGAGTATAAATTGTGTTACCAAAAAAATCTCTACGATTAGTAGGTACATCAATTGTAACATCAAGGGTTAATGGCAAGATCTCTAAATCCCCTGCTTTTTGTGGAAATAATAATGCTTTTTTCCAAGTTACATAATTATATCTCTGACCTTTATATGATGTACTTTTAATTTCTAATCTCGGTATCTTTATATTTTGCGACCAAAAATTTTTGAATTCAGGATTATCAATTTCGCCAAGATTGGTGACGTTAATTTTTGGATTAAATAATAATTTAAATTCAACAGAAATTGGTTCATTTAAATACGGATTTGATTTTGAAATTTCAATACTTAGCTCAATGTCATCATCAACAACCGATGAAGGACTTCCTGGTGATAATGAAGATTCAACAGCTTCAGTAACTTGAACTTTTACAGGTAATGTTTTATAAATATCTCCATCAATTTCAATTGAAGCTTGACCTATGGTATAATTCCCTTTTTTTTCTGGTGTTAAAAAATAAGAGTAGGTTTTTGAAAAAGTTCTAACGCCATTTATCCAGCTGTTACTCACTGATTGATTTGGTCCACCAACAACTCTAAATCCATTAAAAGAGGGAGGGCTAAAGTTATCTCCATCTTTATTCATTTTGAAATCTACTCTCAAATTTTCATTTAGTCCAAGTTTAGCCTTACTTACTTCAGCTTCAAATTTAACTTGGGAGAAACTAATATTTAAAAAAAACAAAAATGATATATATACAAATAATCTCATTTTCTTACCAGTCCTTTTTATTTGATTTTGGATTTCCTTTAAACTTTTTCTTATTCACTTTATCTTGAACTTTTTTCTCTTCCTTGTTCATTGCTTCTAATAAATTTTTTAGCTGTTGAGGAGAAATTTGATTTTTCTTAGGTTCCTGCGGATTTTTATCGCCATCCTTGTTTTTTTGATCCTTGTCCTTTTTATCATTTTCTCCTTCATTTTCTTTTTGATCCTGGTTTTTATCTTTTTGATCCTGGTTTTTATCTTTTTGATCCTTTTGGTCTTTGTTATTATCCTTATTTTGATTCTGTTTTTTTAACAACTCTTTTGCTAAAACATAATTATATCTAGTTTCTTCATCATCTGGGTTATTCAACAATGCACTTCTAAATGCATTTACAGCATTTTGATAATCTTCTTTTTGCATGTAAGTATTTCCAAGATTATGAAACCCTTTGTGCTTATTTTCTTTAGATGCATCAATCCTTAGAGCTTTCTTATACATGAGCTCAGCATCTACGCTTAATTTATTTTTATAAAGTGAATTACCTAAGTTGTATGGTGCATTATAGTTGAATGAATCAATTGCCTTTGCTTTTCTGAATTTATATTCAGCCAGTTCTAAATCTTTTTTTTCGAATTCAATATTCCCATCAAACACAAGGTTATTTGATTTTTTTTCAATATTATTTTGTGCGCTCATCAGCCCAAAAGAAAGTACTGCAAATAATAACTTATACTTTTTCATTTTCATTAAACAAATTTAACTTATCTAACCAATATGTTTTTCTTTCAAAAACTACTACATCAAGAATGATCAAAAATAGCCCCACAAATAAAAACCACTGAAACTGGTCTTTAAATGAAACAAATTGCTTTGATTCAAACTCTTGTTTATCCATTTCCTTCAACTCTTCTACAATGCTACTTACAACTGAACTTGTATTATCTCCTTTAAAATAAATTCCACCAGTTTGTATAGCCATATCTTTTAATATATTTTCATTAAGCTTAGTTATTACAACTTCACCTTTATCATCTTTCTTATATGATTTAACAATATCATTTTCTTTAATTGGAATTGGAGCTCCATTGGGTGAACCAACTCCAATACTTATAATTGTAATTCCAGATTCTCTAGCAATATCACTTAAATTATTATTTTGAATCTCATGATCTTCCCCATCTGAAATAACACACAAAACTCTGTTTGTTTGATTTTCGTCATTAAAATAATTTTTAGAAAGATTAATAGCTTCAGCTATAGAAGTTCCCTGCGATGATAACATGTCTGTGTTTAAACTTTCTAAAAACATTCTGGCAGATGAAAAGTCCGTTGTAATTGGTAAAACAGGAATTGCCGTAGATGCATAAGCGATTATTCCAACCCTGTCAGATCCAAGATTATTAAATAACTCTGAAACAATTCTTTTAGATTTAATGATTCTGTTAGGGGCGATATCTTCAGCCAACATACTCTTTGAAACATCAATGGCGAATACAATATCAACTCCTTCTCTTTTTACTGTCTTAAGTTCTGTTCCAATTTTTGGGTTTACCAATGATATTACGAGCATGAGTAAAGCAATTGAAATTATAATAAACTTGAGTAATGGTTTTGAATTTGAAATTTCTGGACTTAGAAATTTAATTGTATTAATATCAAAATATTTTCTAATGGATTTTTTTTGCCATCTTCTGAATATTAAAAAAACTAAAAAAAGAACTGGGATAATCAACCCTAAATAAATAAATGATATTTCGTCTAATTGATACATTAAATTACACTTCTAAAAAATACATATTTTAAAAAAAGTTCAAGAGAAATAAGAGCAAATGCTAGTAAAGCAAATGGCCTATACTTTTCATCAACATCCGAATATTTAATTTCTTCAACTTCTGTTTTTTCTAACTTATTTATCTCCTCATAAATCTCTTCCAGCTTTCTATTGTCAGTAGCTCTAAAATATTTTCCACCTGTCTTATCTGCAACCTCATTTAACAAGTCCTCATCAATTTCTACTTTAGTAATTCCAAATCTAAAAGAACCATTTGGATTCAAAGCAACCGGGGCTCTGGCATTACCATTTGTACCTAAACCAATTGTATAGGTTTTAATTCCATATGTAGAAGCTAAATCTGCAGCTGTTGACGGATCTATAAATCCAGAATTATTAACTCCATCCGTCAAAAGAATTATCACTTTACTCTTAGCTTTACTATCTTTTAATCTATTTACTGAGGTAGCTAACCCCATTCCAATAGCAGTTCCATCATCAATTATTCCATCAAATGAAATTTCAGTCAGAGAATTAATTACAACTTCTTTGTCGGAAGTAACTGGTGTTTTTGTGTAGCTCTCTCCTGCATAAATAACTAAACCAATCCTGTCATTAATTCTATCATTAATAAACTCAGATGCAACAGATTTTAATGCTTCTAATCTATTAGGTTTTAAGTCCTGAGCTAACATACTTGAAGAAATATCTACAGCAATTACAATATCAATACCACTACTAGTTTTTGTTCTACTTGAATTACTAATTTCTTGTGGCCTAGAAAGTGCAAGGATTACAAGAGCAATAGAAATAATTCTTAATGTGTTCAGTAAAGGGTATAGTTTAGACTTGAAAGATTTGGTTTTAAAATTATCAAATGATGATATTTTCAGGTTACTAACTTTCTTAAACCTAAAGTGATACATAAAAAATATGATTACCGGTATTAATAGTAATAACCAAAGAAACTCAGGATTTTTAAAAACTAGATTATCCATTTACAAAGTCAATTGAATTTTCTATTCTTCTAACAATTTCATCCAAATTTTCGTCTCCTTCTTCAAAAATAAATTGAATGGTTATTGTGCTTTTATCTGTAGCAAAAAATATTGTGCTATAATTTAATCTATCGCCAGTATCATTGGAATTAAATGATCCAAAAACTTTAACTCCCTTCTTATCACTCGAGGTTGAAAATTCGTCCTCTTTTGTAATAATATTTGAATATCCTAAAGTTCTAAATTCATCTAACATTATATTCACTAGATCTGAATTTTCATCAAAATTATCAACTGAAAGTTCAAGAACTAAATCTTGATTTTCAGAAATATAGTTCAATGAATAATTCAAAGAGTCTTTAGATCTTATTAGCGCATCTGGAGATTCTAATGATAAATTAAATTGAGTATATGTACTATTTACCCAGTCACTTTTTAATATTTTTTTGTTCTTATTAAGAATAAAAATGGAGCTAAATTTTTCTGGAATGATAATAAAAATCGAAATAAAAAGTGAACTTATAGCTATAATTGATGTAATTATATAAAACTTTTTTCGTCTACTATTTTTAATGAATTCGATTTTTCTTTCACGTTGCTTTCTTTCTTCAAGTTCTTTCTCTATATCATTAGGGATTGCTTTTTTGGTTTCAACTAGAACAGATTCTAATAGTTTTTTATCATCAATTATTAACTTTTTATCAGGATTATATTTGGCAAATTTTGCTAAATCTGCATTAGATAGAACACTAGTAAAATTCTCAATTGTTTCTTGACTGATTTTAAGCTTTTTAGATTTCTTTAATAGACTTAACTTATCGATCAATTGATTGGTTGTACTTTCAAAAGCACTTATTTCTATATCTTTTTCAAAATACAACTTAATAATATCAGTCATTTCAGAGTAATACTGTTTAACCTCTAATTGATTAGAAATATTTTGTTCATCAAGTTTCTTTAAAGAATTTACTGCAATTTGAAAAGGAGTTTTATATTCTTCAATTACAACTTCGGCAACAATTAGTTTTTTATAAAGGAAATATATTAAGGCACATGAAAGCAGAATACAAAAAAGAGCATAAACATAAGTTAGAAATGGTTTTTTTTGCTCTTTAGTTTGGTTAATTTCTTTTATATCAAAAAACTTCTTAGAAACAGTATCTACTTTAATAGTAAGAACATCTAAAGGAATAGAATCAGAGTAAAATATTTTACTACCAACTCTTATCCCTTGAGGTTTAATAAAATATGACCCTTCATCAAATAAAGTCAGTTTGAATTTTTTTGAAATTGATTTATTTCTTTGAAAAGCTATAGTGTCTAAGGGGAATTGTTCAGCGATGACAACTGGTGAAAAATTAAATTCTTCTGGGAAAACAATATTATTTAAGTCGGTGGATTCAATCTTAATTTCCAGATTTACTTGCTCACCAACTTTAATAGTTGTTGTATCAATTTTAGTAGTGACTCTTGTTGAAGTATCTTGTGCAAAAAGGAAATTAAATGCAAAAAAGAGCTGAATTAATATTGATAGCGATAGTTTACCCACGATTTTTAAAATATCCTAACAGTAATTTAACATAGCTTTGATCTGTTCTGCAATTGATTGTTCCAGAACCATTCCTTTTGAAAGTACTTTCAAATTCATCTCTCATTTTAAGAGAATTTATTTTAAAATTCTTTCTAACATCTTTTGACCCCGTATCAATAAATTCAACTTTATCAGTTTCTTGATCAATCATTGGAATCAATCCAAGATTTGGCATTTCTTCTTCAAATTTGTCATAAATTCTTATTCCAGTTAAATCATGTTTTTTACTGGCAATTGAAAGAGCCTTTTGATAATCTTTAGATATAAAATCAGATAATAGAAATGCGATTGATTTTTTTGAAGTTACGTTTGAAAAAAACTCCAATGCTGCTGAGATATCTGTTCTTTTACTCTTTGGCTTGAATTCAATCAACTCTCTTATAATTCTCAAAATGTGGGTTCTTCCTTTTGCAGGAGGTATGTACATCTCAACATTATCGGTAAAAAGTATTAACCCTACTTTATCGTTATTTTGAATTGCAGAAAAAGCAAGAGTAGCAGAAATTTCAGTTGCTATATTTTTTTTTAGATCATTATCTGTTCCAAAAAACTTTGAGCCACTTATATCAACCATTAACATTAATGTTAATTCTCTTTCTTCTTCAAACACTTTAACGAAGGGGGCGTTGTATCTTGCTGTTACATTCCAATCAATACTTCTAACATCATCACCAAATTCATAACCTCTAACTTCGCTGAAAGTCATTCCTCTTCCCTTAAAAGTACTATGATACTCTCCTCCAAAAATATTATTTGAAAGCCTTTTTGTCTTTATCTCGACTTTTCGAACTTTTTTTAATAATTCTTTAGTTTCCACTTGAATTTATTAAGGGACATCAACAGAGTTTACAATTTTTGAAATAACATCTTGAGTTGTAATATTCTCAGCTTCAGCTTCATAAGTAAGCCCAATTCTATGCCTTAAGACATCATAAATTACTTCACGAACATCATCAGGAATAACATATCCTCTCCTATTAATAAAGGCATTACATTTTGCTGCTTTTGCTAAGTTTATACTCCCTCTCGGGGATGAACCAAATCCAATAATGGGTTTTAAATCACTTAAACCATTATCTTCAGGGAATCTAGTAGCAAAAATTAATTTTAGAATGTATTTTTCAATTTTGTCATCCATATAAACTTCTTTAACAGCTTCTTGAGCAGAAAGAATTTCTTTGGTAGAAACAACAGCTTTAACTTTTTCAAAAGATTCATTAATATTTGATCTTATGATTTGTTGTTCGTCATCAAATTCAGGATAACTAATAACACATTTTAACATAAATCTATCCATTTGAGCTTCTGGTAATGGATATGTACCTTCTTGTTCAATTGGATTCTGAGTTGCCATAACAAGAAAGGGTAATTGAAGTTTGAATGTTTTATCTCCTATTGTTACTTGTTTTTCTTGCATAGATTCAAGTAACGCAGATTGAACTTTAGCAGGTGCTCTATTTATTTCATCAGCTAAAACAAAGTTTGCAAAGATTGGCCCTTTCTTGATAGAAAAATCATTCTCTTTCATGTTATAAATCATCGTTCCAATAACATCCGCTGGCAATAAGTCAGGTGTAAACTGGATTCTACTAAAGGAGCCTTTTACAGCTTGACTTAAAGTGTTAATCGCTAAAGTTTTAGCTAATCCAGGCACTCCCTCTAATAAAATATGCCCTTTACCTAACAGTCCAATTAATAATCTATTTATCATATACTTTTGACCAACAATGACTTTATTGACTTCAAGATTTAATAAATCAATAAATGCACTTTCCTTTTGAATTTTTTCATTTAGTGCTTTAATATCTACATTACTTTTTTCCATAATAAAATATTTGGGGTGACAATACTATTAAAAATAATAGTTATATAGTGTTAAATATAGGTTAAAAAAAGCGTGATTTAAGAATAAATACCTCGAGAAATAATAAAATTTTCAATACTCTCACTCACCATTTTATTAATAGAATGTCCAGATTTCACCTTTTCTCTAATATTTGAAGAAGACATTCTTACCATTGGAGCGTCGCTTATTATAACATTCTTATGTGACATTAAATCCGCTTTTTCGTTCAATTCATTGAACCTTGGATAAACGTAAATTTTATGTTCAAGTATAAACTCATAATTTTTCCAAGTGTGTAGTGTGAGTAAGTTGTCTTCTCCGATTATAATTGAAAAATTCTTTTTACCATACTTTTTATAAATTTCGTGAAGGGTATCTGATGTGTAATTAGGTTTTTTAAGTTTTAACTCAATATCACAACATTTATAGTTATTATTTGTGCTGCAAAAATCTTCGATCATTTCTAACCTAACATTCTCATCACTGACTCCTTTTTCAACTTTGTCTGGATTCATTGGAGTTACAACAAACCATATCTCATCAAAATAATTTTTAATAAAAAATTCTGCTATTGCTTCATGTCCGACGTGTATAGGATCGAAAGTCCCAAAAAATAATCCTATTCTATTCATTAATTAAAAAATCGCTCACAATCTTAGACAAATTATTTTTTGCTTTGTTTAAATCATCATTTATTAAAACAGTATCAAAAGAATTTTTTTTATTCATTTCTTCTTTTGCCTTATTAATTCTTTGATTGATTTCTTCTTTATTGTTTTTTGCTCTTGAAATTAATCTGTTTTCTAATTCCTTAATACTCGGTGGAGCAATAAAAATAGAAAGGGATTTATCCCCAAAATAGTTTTTTAAGCTTTCTGCACCAACTACATCAACATCAAATATTATGTTATTGTTTTCAATTAAAGAATTGACTTCCGATTTGAGAGTTCCATAAAAAGTATCTTCATAAACTTGTTCGAACTCTATAAATTCATCATTATCAATTTTATTTTTAAACTCATTCAGGCTTAAAAAATGATAATCATTACCAGCAATTTCCCCGTCTCTTTTTCTTCTTGTTGTTGATGAGACTGAAAATTTTAAATTAAATAATTCATTAGAAAGTAGATGTTTAGCTAAGGTAGTTTTACCGCTTCCAGAGGGTGCACATAAAATAATTACTTTCCCTAACATCAAAGAATATTTAATGATTGCTCTTTTAATTTTTCAAGTAAAGTTTTCATTTCAACTACATTGGATTGAATACTTGAATTATTAGCTTTTGATCCAATTGTATTTATTTCTCTACCAATTTCTTGACAAATAAATCCTAATTTTTTTCCCTTTTCAACTTCGTTATTATTTAACACATCGGAAAAGAATTTTAGATGGCTATTCAGCCTAACTATCTCTTCATTTATATCAATCTTTTCTAAGTAATAAAATAATTCTTGCTCTAGTCTTCCGTAATCAAGCTCCACATTCAGGTTATCTATTTTTGACTTCAAATCCTCCTCTACCTGAGCTCTGTGGTCTTTGCTAAAACTCTCTACATTAACTTTAAACGAGTCTAGTTTTTCCAAGTTATCTAATAAGTCTTTTTTGGTATTACTACCTTCAATTTCTCTGAACTTTATGACCTGATCAATAACTTTATTAACACATTCAAAAATTCTTCTCTTGAAATTATATTCAATTATATTTTCTTCTTTTTTGATTGAATTGGGAAGAGAAAGTACATTCTTTAATAATTGAGATTCATCAAATTCTGAAACTTCTTTTAATTCATTAATGTATTTACTGATTACCTCTTTGTTAAATTTTACACTTTCATTAGCTATATCGCTAAATTTTATTCTTAAATCGACTTTACCTCTAATTAAATTATCCTTTAATAATTTATTTAATTCTAATTCGTGTCCTGAAATTGCATTTGGTAATAAAACTTTTGAGTCTAAGAACTTACTGTTCAAAGTTTTAATTTCGATCTCAATTTCTAATTCATCGATTTTGAAAGAGGCTGACCCAAATCCGGTCATTGATTGAAGCATGTACAAAGTTATGAAAGAATTCTTATAATTTTCTAACCCAAATATTTCTAAATGAAATTTGAGTACAACAGTGATTTTGCAAGCTGATTGGAGCATCACCATGAGCTATATTTTTGGGCGGTCCAACATTCTCAGTCGTGCCTAAAATTTCAACATGATTTTGGATTAATATTCCATTGTGAAAAACAGTGAAATATCCAGATTTAGTTTTTTCTCCATCATCATTAAACTCAGGTGCCTCAAAAATAATGTCATATGATTGCCATTCACCAGGTTTTCTTGATGCATTGACTAAAGGAATATGTTGTTTGTATACAGATCCTGCTTGACCATTGACATAAGTTGGATTATCATAACTATCAAGTATCTGAATTTCATATCTGTTTTGTAGAAAAACACCACTATTAGATCTGTCTTGTAATTTGTGAGATAAATCTTCGCTAGTTTTCCACTCTAAATGTAGTTGAACGGAACCAAAATTCTCTATAGTTTGAATCCCTCCAGTTCCATCAAAAACAACAGTAACTGAACCATCATCATTAATCTGCCATTCGCTTTCTTTGCCTCCCCACTTAGCTTTCCACTTTGATAAATCTTTTCCATCAAACAATACAATTGCATCGTCTGGAGCAGATGAATCCGATGATGAATCTACTTTTTTAGGAACTGGCTCCCATATCTCAGTATCCTTTGAAGATTGGGCATTACAAGCAATGAAAATTAATGCGAATAATATTGTTAGTTGATTTCTCATAACCCAAGTATTTTTTTGATTTGATCTTTATCAATGTCTGCTCCTGCGAAATCATCAAATGATTTTTCTGTCACCTCAATTATATGATCAGCAATGAACTTTGAGCCTTCACGAGCACCCTGTTCAGGACTTTTTATACAGCACTCCCATTCTAAAACTGCCCATCCATCAAATCCATATTGACTAAGTTTTGAGAAAATAGATTTAAAATCTACTTGACCATCTCCAGGTGATCTAAATCTTCCTGGTCTATCTTTCCAATCTAAATAGCCACCATAAACACCAGCTTTACCTGTTGGATTAAACTCTGCGTCTTTAACATGGAACATTTTAATATGGTCTTTATAAAAATCAATGAATTGTAAATAATCAAGTTGTTGTAAAACAAAGTGACTTGGATCATACAATATTTTGGCTCTATTATGATTTTTAGAAGCCTCTAAAAATCTTTCAAAAGTTACTCCATCGTGAAGGTCTTCACCTGGATGAATTTCGTAACAAATGTCAACATTCTTTGAATCAGCATGATCAAGAATTGGTTTCCATCTTTTTGCTAATTCTTTAAACCCTTCTTCAACTAAGCCTGCAGGTCGTTGAGGCCAAGGATAAAATGTGTGAAATAAGAGAGCTCCAGAGAATGAAGCCATTGGGGTTATGCCTAAATGATTACTGGCATCTATTGCTTTTATCATTTGATCAACTGCCCACTTTGTTCTTTCCTTCACATTCCCATGAACATTTTCAGGTGCAAAAACATCGAACATTAAATCATATGCTGGATGACTTGCAACAAGCTGGCCTTGAAGATGAGTTGATAATTCACTAATTTCAAGCCCCTCATTTTTTAAAGTCCCTTTGACTTCATCACAATAATCTTTACTTGAACCTGCTTTGTCAAGATCGAATATTCTATTATCCCATGTAGGGATTTGGACTGCTTTATATCCTAAGCTACTAGCCCATTTAGCTATATCTTTTAAATTATTAAATGGGGCTTCATCTCCACAGAATTGAGCTAGAAATATAGCAGGGCCTTTTATTGTTTTCATAATTAAATTAGTTTTTCTAGAAGGTTCTTAGTAGCTAAAATCCCTTCATCTTCACTCATTATATTTCCTTCATATTCAATTCCAACATAGCCTTTATATCCAGCATTTTTTACAATATCCATCATTCTTTTAAAATCGATTGTAGTTTCATTTCCTAGCTCATCAAAATCGTATGATTTTGCACTAACAGCGTGTGCATAAGGCATTAATTCTTCAACTCCTTTGTATTTGTCATACCATTCATTACAAACTCCAACAGGACTTCCTGAAATACAGAAATTTCCAAAATCAGGCAAGGTTCCACAATTTTTGATATTAACAGAGCTCATAACATTTGCTAAATAAGCTCCATTAGAAGATAATCCTCCATGATTTTCTACTGTAACGTTTATTGAACTATTGTAATTAGCCAAAGTAGTAAGAGATTTTATGGAATTTTCAGTCCATTTTTTAAGCTCAGATTCACCGCTTAAATTTAACCTAAGAGTTTCACAACCTAATTTCGCTGCGAAGTCTATCCATTTTTTATGATTTTCAATAGCATCTAATCTAGAATTTTCATCAGATGAAGCTAAATCTCCTTGAGCATCAATCATAATCAATACATTATTAATTCCATTATCATTAGATCTTCTTAAAAGTTCATTGGCCAATTCATTCATAGAAAATTTTTGTAGTAAATCTGAATGATGTGAATAGAATGATGATACATATTCAATTCCATTTATGTCAAAACTTCTAGTTTTTTTAGCAAAATCCATTGGGTCTAAAGTTTTACCAAAAATTGCTTTGTTTAGAGACCATTGAGCTAGCGAAATCTTAAGGTCTTTATTTGATTTACTCATAAAATTAGCGTTTGGGAAAAGTGCTGTAGCAAAACTAGCTGTTACTACTTTTGATAAAAAATTTCTTCTTTGCATGATAGTTGTTTATTTAAATATAAATTTAATTTTGAAGCTTTAAAAGTCAATTATTGATTTAATGAATTATAAATTTGAACTATAAACACTGTTAAAATGAAAAAGACACTTACTCTATTTACTCTATTAGCTCTATTTATCGGATGCGATAATGAGCCAAAGAAAGAAAAATTTTCTTATAAAAGAGTTCAAGAAACACCAACTGAACAAAAAATATCATCTTCTAATGAGGTAGTAATAAACTCGAACGATCAAATGCTTTACGATAGATCCGTTATTAAGGTAAAATCTGGAGAGTCTGTAACACTTACATTGAATCACACTGGAAGGATTGCTAAAGAATTTATGGGTCACAATTTTGCCTTGCTAAAGGAAACAACAGACGTTGATGATTTTGCTCAAAGGGCTATGGTGGCAAAAGATTCTGAGTATATTCCTGAAGGTGATGAAACATATGCCTATACTAGAATGATTGGTGGAGGCGAAAGTGATACAATTACATTTGATGCACCTGAAGCTGGAACGTATATATTCCTTTGTACATTTCCAGGTCATTATCAAGTGATGAGA
>OCZA010000149.1_pt1 | contig 24465 bp, 24 predicted proteins | sample 1539021 | NCBI WGS metagenome assembly OCZA01 (sample SAMEA2619376, study PRJEB22493) | marine metagenome | biome: marine biome (ENVO:00000447); feature: surface water layer (ENVO:00002042); material: "saline water (ENVO:00002010), including plankton (ENVO:xxxxxxxx)" | depth 5 m | reverse complement strand
GGTGTTTGTTTTGTTATGCCCCATAAAATGCTTTCTGTTGCATCTCCTGCACCAATAATTAAAACCCTCCTACCTGATAGTTCAATATTTTTTTCTCTAAGATCGCTAATGAAGCCGCTACTATCTGTTGTTTCTCCATGTAAAGACCTATTTTTTTTGATAAGTGTGTTTGAAGCCTCTATAAAACTTACTTCTTCAGATGTGCTGTCACACCTATTAAATGCCTCTTTTTTGAGAGGCAATGTTACATTTAGACCAATTGCTTTTTTGTCTGCAAAAAAATCTTTAAGAAACATATCGATCTCTTCCGGTTCTACTTTATATGGCCTGTAATCAATATTTAATTTAGCTTGTCTTGCAAACCGAGAATGTATGAATGGGGAAAGAGAATGATCAATTGGCGACCCTATAACGCCTAACTTATTAATTTTTGGCATTTACTAAACCACCCAAGATTCTTTAAGTGTTTTTAAAAGCCTTGTTTCATATTTCTTTAGCTCTTTTGGCATTTCATAAGTCCAAGATGTAGATGGCGGCATAGAAGATAAAATAGATTTAACTCTGCCACCAGATTCTAAGCCGAATTTTGTTCCTCTATCGTGAAGCAGGTTAAATTCTGCATATCTGCCTCTCCTTATTTGCTGAAACAGTTTTTGATCTTTTGAATATTTCTCGCTCACTCTTCTTTTAAGGATTTTGCTATAGGTTTGTGTGTATTTTTTTCCAAGGCATTCTAATAAATCAAGACTATCTAAATGCTCTTTATACTTTAGATTGTCAAAGAATACTCCGCCCACTCCCCTTCTTTCTTTTCTATGGGGCAAAAAGAAGTATTTATCACATTCTTTAGCAAATTTTTTATAAAAAGTTTTATTGAGCGGATCAAACATAGATTTTAAAGACCTATGCCAAAGGGTAATATCAGATTTATATGGTAGAAAAGGGGTTAGATCACACCCTCCACCAATCCACCAGTTTTGAAGGCCTTTCTTATCAAAAATCATAAAAGTTCTTACATTGAAATGGGAGGTTGGAGCCTTTGGGTTTTTAGGATGACATATTACTGAAACTCCCATAGCTTTAAATTTGTGTATTTTATTTATATTTGCAGACATGCCCGAGCTGGTAGGAAGATTTTTGCCTGATACAGACGAAAATGTCACGACAGCTTTTTCAAAAACAGAGCCATTTTCAATTACACAGGTTTTTCCTTTTCCAATCTTAGATTTCCAATTATCGACTATTGGTTTTCTATTTTTATTAGATTCCAAGGATAATAAACCGTCTAGGATCATATCTTGAATTTCTAGAAACTTACTCTCAATTATATTACTCATTACCGTATGTATTTCTTTAGTTTCAAGTCGAATATCTTTGTAGGTTTTTTTAAATTACCTAAGTTGTTATCAAATATTGCAACATCCTCGTAGTTAAAAAAGTTAACTATATCATCTTTGTTTTTTATTTCGTTTTCACCGCTTATATTTGCAGAAGTAGAAACTATCTCTGACCCAAAAAAATCAAGTAAATCAATTAATGGTTTGTGAGCACTTACTCTCACTGCATGTCTTCCTAAATATGATAATTCTTTATATTTATCTGAACATCTTTCTAATAAAAAAGTTGTGGGTCCAGGCCATTTATTTTCAAGAATTTTTATGTCTTCTTTTAAAACTAAGCAGAACTCTTTTACAGAATCTATTGATGGAGATAAAAGAATAAATTTCTTTGATTTGTCTCTTTTCTTGAGATCAAAGATTCTATCAATAGCCATGCTGCTCTTTGCATTACAACCAATACCCCAAACACCTTCTGTTGGATGTAATAAGATCTTATTTTCAGCAAGCCAATTTGCTGAATCTTCAGCATTTAAATAATTCACAGATTAAGAGTTTAGTTTTGCATCTTTAGCAAGAACTTCATCTTTCATATTGACTTTATAATCGGTAAGTCTTTGCTTAAGAGTCTCATCAGCAGTTGCAAGAATCTGGACAGCTAGAATAGCTGCATTTTTTGCGCCAGACGATCCAATGGCTACAGTAGCAACTGGTATACCAGGAGGCATTTGAACTGTAGATAGAAGTGAATCCATGCCGTTTAAAGATCCTGACGGAATTGGAATACCTATAACTGGCAATGTTGTATGAGCAGCAACTACACCTGCAAGATGGGCCGCCATACCTGCAGCCGCTATAAAAACTTTAATACCGCTTGATTCAGCTTTATTAACCAGATTAAGAACCTCTGCAGGGGTTCTGTGAGCTGAAAGCACGTTTTTAGTATATTTGACGTCAAAACCATCTAAAACATCAAAAGCTTTAGATACAACATCTAAATCTGAGTCTGAACCCATTAAAATTGCCACTGACATGCGTGTATTATAAATAAAAAAGCTTTATTTGGAAGGAAAAAAGGATAGAATATGCACATGTCAGATTTAAAAATCCTTATATTTCCAGATCCAAAGCTTAGAAAAGTGGCTAAAAAAATAGATAAATTCGACAAAAGTTTAGAAATTCTTTCCCAAAACATGCTAAAGACAATGTATGAAGCTGAAGGTATAGGTCTTGCTGCTACCCAAGTTGATATTCACATTAGACTGGTCGTTATGGATTTAAGTGAAGAAAGGAATGAACCACGGGTGTTTGTAAACCCCGAATACACAATATTAGACAAAAGTCCATTTACCTATGAAGAAGGTTGCCTGTCTATACCTGGTTTTAACGAAGAAATATCTAGGCCATCAAAGATTTTACTTAAATGGCAGGATCTTCAAGGCAGCTTTCACGAAGATAAGCCAGACGGTATTTTTACTGTATGTGCCCAGCATGAGATAGACCATCTAGACGGTAAGCTTTTTGTGGATTACCTAAGCCCTATTAAAAGGGATAGAATTAGAAAGAAACTAGAAAATAGAAGAAATTAAACGAATTTAGAAGAATTTAAGAGAAAAATGGATATTATCTTTGCCGGAAGCCCCTCATCTTCTGCGGAAATACTGTCTACTCTCGTAGATAGTCCATTTAATATATCGCTAGTTTTAACGCAGGCTGATAAAAGATCTTCCAGAAATAAAGCAAAGGAGCCATCCGAGGTTGCTAAATTTGCTGAAAGTGCAAGCCTGCCTTGCATTAAAATTGATACTTTTTGTGATCAAACTATTGATAGCATAATCAAATATCCCTGTGATGTCTTGGTGTTGTCATCTTTTGGCAAAATAATACCCAAAGAGGTGTTGAGTCACCCAAACATTACGCCTTTAAATATTCATTTCTCAATTCTTCCTCTCTACAGGGGTGCTTCACCAATTCAATCAGCTTTATTGAATGGTGATATTAAAACTGGTATTTCTTTTATGGAGATGGTTGAGTCTCTTGATGAAGGTCCTGTCTTTGATGTTTCTGAAGTAGAAATTTCTGATAGTGACAACAGAATCAGTCTTGAGAAAAAACTAGTAGCAAAAGCAAAATTAAATATTGTCGATGTTATTCAAAAAATCTCTAATGGAGTGCAACCTGTTCCTCAGGGCGATAATTATGTTTCTTACTGTAGAAAAATTACCAAAGAAGATGGAAGAATAAGTTTTGAAAAGACAGCAAAAGAAATTTTTAATAAATATAGAGCTTTTTCTGGCTGGCCTGGGACTTATTTTCAATACAAAGATACCATTATTAAGATACATGGAATGCACATCATTGAACTAGATAATGATGATAATCCAGGATCTATATTGGGTGTAACAAAAGATGGTATATATATTAAAGCAATAGATTCAGTGATAGTGATTACTCACATACAGTTTCCAGGTAAAAAAATAATTAACTCTTCTGATATTTATAATTCATATAAAGATTTTTTTGTCTAAATATAATTTGTTATAAAACTTTAAATTCTTCAAAAAGAGGTATACCGTAGCACCTATGAAAGTAGTAATTTTAGGTGCAGGTCAAGTAGGCGGCAGTTTGTCAGCAAACTTGTCTTCAAATGGCTACGACGTAACTGTAATTGATAGTAATGATGAAAAGTTATCTGATCTAGACTCTAGACTAGACCTTAGGACTGTTTCTGGGCATGCAAGCCACCCTATTACTCTCAAAAGAGCTGGATGTGATTCAGATACAATTCTATTAGCCCTTACAAATAATGATGAAGTAAATATTGTTTCATGCCAGATTGCGAAACAGACATATTCAGTTAAAAAAACAATATGTAGGTTGAGTGATTCTTCATATTTAGACTCGCTTGAATCATTTAAAGATTCAATAGATATTCCAATTAGCCCAGAAAAAGATATTACTGAGCATTTGTCACAATTAATAAGGCATCCTGGAACCAATCAAATAGAAACCTTTGCAGATGGCAAGGTTAAGCTCATTGCTGTTAAAGCATCTAAGAAAGGTAAACTTGTTGGAAAAGAGCTAAAAAATATTAATGACGACATGCCTAATGTTGAAACGCATGTGCCTGTGATTTATCGAAAAAATAGGCCTATAAAACCATCTGGGTCGACAATAATTAAAGAGAATGATGAGCTCTATTTTGTAACCTCAGCTGAAAACATTGATTCTGTGGTTAATGAGGTTCAAGAGGATCATTCACAACACTCAAGAATATTTATTGTTGGTGGTGGGAAGATAGGATTCAATCTAGCAAAAGATCTTGAATCAGACTTTAATGTTAAGTTGGTGGAGCGAGATAAAACAAGATGTAAGTTTCTTTCAGAGGAGCTTGAAAGGTCAATAGTTCTGAACGGAAGTGGTTCTGATGAAGAACTTTTATCAAGTGAAAATATAGATCAAACTGATGTTTTTTGTGCCCTAACTAATGATGATGAGGCAAACATAATGTCATCTTTTCTTGCTAAAAAGCTTGGTGCAAAAAAGACAATGATCTTGGTCAATAATATTTCGTATATGGACATAATTCCTAAAAGGTTTATCGACAATGTTATAGCACCATATAGGCTAACAATTTCATTAGTTATGCAAGATCTTCGTGAGGCAGATTTCGCTCAAGATGTATTATTGAAAATGCATTCAGGCGCAGAAGCTGTCGAGGGTATTGTCCACTCTAATCCTTTTACTTCCGATTTTATTGGAAAGCCGGTGGTAGACTTGCCTATACCTGAAGAAGCAAGCATCGGGGCAATTGTCAGGGATGAAAAGATTTTAATGCCCTCAAATGATCTTATGTTGAGTATTGATGATCACTTAATTGTATTCTTTACAGATAAGCGAGCTATACCTGAAATAGAAAACTATTTTAGAGAGGTTTAATTGAATCAAGCAAAGGTTTTAAACTTCTTTGGTCTTTTGTTAATAATGTTTGGCATATCATTTGTCATTCCTCTACTTGTTGCTGTTTTTTATGGTGAGAGTCTTGTAATGGTCTTTGGGTTAGGTATGTCTATTCTTGTCCTGTTAGGATTTTTAAGTTGGTTTTTAACTAAAGATGACAAAAACGAACTCTCTCTAAGTGATGGTTTCGTTATAACTGTTCTTTTTTGGATTGTTTTATCTGTTTCTGGATCAATTCCTTTTCTTTTATTTGGTTTTGGAGTTGTTGATTCATTTTTTGAGTCAATGTCAGGGATAACCACAACAGGGGCAACGGTAATTGCTGGTCTGGATGATCTTCCAAAATCATTACTTATTTACAGGCAGCTTTTGCAGTGGCTTGGCGGAATGGGTTTAATTGTTTTGGCAATTGCTGTTATGCCGCTTTTGGGAATAGGTGGTGGTCAGTTATTTAAAACCCAAACACCCGGGCCGATGAGTGAACAAAGATTAACTCCACGAATTACTTCTACAGCAAGAGCTCTTTGGTCTATTTATTTATTTCTTACTATTTTGTGCATCCTTGCTTATCGTTTGGCAGGAATGGATTATTTTGATGCTGTTAGTCATGCTTTTAGTACGGTGTCTATTGGTGGATTCTCAACACATGATTTAAGCATAGGTTTCTTTGATAGCATTTCTGTTGAAATTGTTTGTATGGTCTTTATGTTGCTTTCTGCCATGAGTTTTGCTGTTCATTACAGCGCTATATATAGAAAGCAAGGTCTCAAATACTTTTATGATCCTGAGTTAAGGTTTTTTGTTTCTTTGCTGGTAGTTATCCTTTCTTTGGTATGTCTGTCATTATTTGCTAATAATATTGATGATCCGATTAGAAGCGGTTTTTTCCAAACTATATCAATTCTAACTACAACAGGTTTTCTCACTGATGAATATTCAACTTGGCCAGCTTATATAAGTTTTATGTTGTTGGTTGGAGCGTTTATAGGTGCTTGCTCAGGTTCTGTTGGGGGTGGGATTAAGTCTTGGCGAGTTTTAATAATGCTAAAGCATGCTTACAAGCAGATATTTAAGATTATTCATCCAGATTCTGTTAATACGATTAAGTTAGGTAAAAAAGTTGTGAATAGTAATGTATCAGAGGCTGTATGGGGATTTTTTTCTATCTACATTATATCTTTCATGGTTTTATTTTTACTTGTGCTTGCAACCGGACTTGATTTTATAAGTGCATTTTCGGCAGTAGGCGCATGCCTTAATAACCTAGGTCCAGGTTTGGGTGAAATCGCATCGAATTATGCAGATATTCCTTCAACTACAAAACTATTGCTTTCTTTCGCCATGATATTGGGTAGGCTTGAGATTTTTACATTTCTTGTTGTGCTGATGCCGGCTTTTTGGAGAAGATAACTATTTATAAATAGTCTTGTCTTCAACTTCCTGTTTTTTAAATCTTTTATACTCCCAATTGTAATCTTCAGGATTAATATTAATGATATTTTCTATCTCTTTGTTCATTGCTTTTGCACTATATGGTGACTCTTCTTTGTAGGTGTTCTTTGATCCATATCTGATATAAAGTCGATTAGTGGCATTATCCGAATGTAGAGCCACGGAGACAATTGGTGCTTTTGTTTTGGAATGCAAAGATGGAATTAGGTTTGTTGTATAAACTTTTCTTCCAAAAAAGATCTCATAGACACCCATATTCTTTGCAGGAACCTGATCTGCAGCCATTGCTACAGCTTCACCTCTTTTTAATGCCGCGAATAACTCTTTAACGCCTGTAAAGTTTGTTTCAAATACATTTGAGCCGCTTTTTTGTCTATTTTTCCTGATAAATTCATTAAATACTTTTATTTTGATTGGTTTGAAGATGGCTGTAACATCTTCCTGATTTGTTAGCTGGTTAAGCAACAAATCAACACTTCTATTGTGATTAGAAAGAAGGATAAGACCAAAATCTCTATTGGTTTGTGTAAAAAGAAAGCGATTTTCTACTTTAAAAATACTTTTATTGAGTTTTGTTTGGTTTCGTGACAAGCAAAATAATGTTTCGTAGTATGATCTTATGCTTTGTTTAACTGATCTTTTAACTAAAGACTCCATATCTTTCTGGTTTATTGAAGAGTAAGCGATATTTATATTAATTCTTGAGATTTTTACAATTTCTGTGTTGAGAACAAATACTATTGAGGTAATAAGATCACAAAAAGCATATCCAAACCTTAGGCCAAAGGGAGAAAGTAAATAAAAAAATAATCTCATTGTCAGATATTGCTTACGATATTGTTAATAATATATTAATATCTTCATGAGAGGATATACGTCTAGAAAAAAATGCCAGCTCAATCAATGGAACAATTAGTGTCTTTGTGTAAAAGAAGGGGTTTTATTTTCCAAACAAATGAAATCTATGGTGGTCTTCAAGGTGTCTACGATTATGGGCCTCTGGGTGTAGAATTAAAGGAGAATCTTAAGAAGGCTTGGTGGACATCAATGGTCTACTCAAGAGATGATGTTGAGGGCCTGGATGCGTCAATACTTACTAATAAAAAAGTTCTTAAATATTCTGGTCATGAAGAAACTTTTACAGATCCATTGGTTGATTGTAAGGACTGTAAGAATCGTATGAGAGCAGATCATATAAAAGATAGTAAGTGCTTACATTGTGGCTCTACAAACCTTACAGAACCTAGACCCTTCAACCTAATGTTTAAAACAAACATAGGGCCTGTTGCAGATGATGAATCTTATGCTTATTTAAGACCTGAAACTGCACAACAAATATTTACTAACTTCAAAAACGTAGTTGACTCAACATCGAAATCTATTCCTTTTGGTATAGCCCAAATTGGAAAGGCTTTTAGGAATGAGATAACTCCGAGAAACTTTATTTTTCGAGTGAGAGAGTTTGAACAAATGGAATTAGAGTTTTTTGTAAAAAAAGGTGAAGATGAAAAATGGCATAAGTACTGGATTGAAGAAAGATTAAATTGGTGGGTTAAGCAAGGTGTTAATAAAGAGAAAATTGAAATTCTAAATGTTCCACAAGAAGAACTGTCGCACTACTCTAAAGCAACCATAGATTTAATGTATGAATTCCCTCATGGTGTTGAAGAATTGGAAGGAATTGCAAATAGAACAGATTTTGACCTAGGGTCACATTCGAAAAACCAAACAGATCTTGATATAACTGCAGATGTAATAAGAAATAAAGATTCAAACGCCAGGTTAGCTACACAGAATGTTGAATCAAAAGAATGGGAAGTACCTTATGTAATTGAACCTTCCGCTGGTGTAGATAGAGGTGTATTAGCTATATTAAATGAAGCATATAAGGAAGAAAACCTAGAAAATGATAAAAATAGAGTTGTATTAGCATTAAAACCCCATCTTTCACCAATTAAGGCAGCTGTTATTCCTATAAAAAAGAATGACTCGACAATTGTTTCCTTTTCAAAAGAAATTAAGAATAATTTACAAAAACTTGGACTCGGCCGGGTTGTTCTTGAAAATACTGGTAATATTGGTAAAAGTTACCGTAAACACGATGAAATTGGCACACCGGTCTGTATTACTATTGATTTTGACACCCTTGAAGATGACACAGTCACAATCAGAGATAGGGATACAATGGAGCAGAAAAGGGTTAAGGTTGAGAGTTTAGACGAGCTTTTAATAAACTTATTACAACAGTAACTTTGACTTCGATATTATTTCTCAGAAGCTTATTATTTAGTCTTTATTTTTATATCTCAGTAATAATCTTTACTTTGTTTTTTGTTGTTTTGTCACCCTTTATTGGACAAAAGAGGAGATTCAACCTAACAAGTGTGTACATATCAATGCTTTTAATTATTTTAAAGTTTCTCTGTCAGATAGACTGGAAAGTGAAGGGAAGTATTTTGAGTAAAAATCCAGTAGTTATTGTTTCAAATCACCAAGGTCTTTGGGAATCATTTTATCTTCAAACACTTGTGAGCCCTCTAACTACAATAATAAAAAAGGAACTTATCTATGTGCCTTTCTTTGGATGGGCATTAAACCTTCTTAACCCCATTAAAATTAACAGATCAAAGAAGATTCAATCAGCAAAGAGAGTAATAGCAAAGGGCTCTGAAAAACTTGAAGATGGTTATTCGGTTCTTGTTTTTCCAGAAGGAACTAGAACGAAACCAGGAATGCAGGTTGGTAAATTTGCTAGAAGCGCTGCAGATTTAGCAATTAAGAATAATGTTGATTTGATACCTGTTTATCATGATTCAGGCCTTTATTGGAAAAACAAAAAGTTTTTGAAGTATCCCGGGACTGTGCAGGTGACTATTGGTGATCCAATACAAGGTAAAAATTCATCTGAGATGACGGGTAACTTAGTTGAGTGGATGAATAGAAAAGCTTCTGTGAGTACAAAATAGTTTTATGGGTACAATAAAGCTAAATATCTAAATTTGCTACTGATAGAGCGTTTTCATCAATAAACTCTCTTCTTGGCTCAACCTGATCACCCATAAGCACCTCAAAAGAGTTATTGGCTTCATTTGCATCATCAATCCTTACTCTCATCATTCTTCTATTTTGGGGATCCATTGTTGTCGTCCAAAGCTGGTCTGGATTCATTTCCCCTAAACCTTTGTATCTTTGTATCTCTATGCCTCTATTACCCGTTTTAGATAGTTCTTTTAAAGCAGCATCTTTTTCTTTTTCTGACGCGGCATATTTAATACTTTTTCCTTTTGAGACTTTATATAAGGGTGGTAGGGCAATATAAACATGACCTCTGTTTAGGATTTCAAACATTTGCCTAAAGAAAAATGTCAGGAGCAAGGTTCTTATATGAGAACCATCAACATCAGCATCTGTCATGATAATTATTCTGTGATATCTTAATTTATCTGCATCAAATTCATCGGTTCCAATTCCACACCCTAAAGCTTTTACAAGGGTTCCTATCTCTTGAGAGGATAAAACCTTGTCTAGCCTTGCTTTTTCTACATTTAAAATCTTTCCTTTTAAGGGGAGTATTGCTTGATTTTGTCTATTTCTTCCTTGTTTAGCTGATCCTCCAGCGGAATCCCCCTCTACAATATAAATTTCTGATAATGCAGGATCTTTCTCCTGACAATCTGCTAACTTACCTGGTAATCCTGCAACCTCTAAAACTCCCTTCCTTCTTGTCATTTCTCTAGCTTTTCTTGCTGCTTCCCTAGCAAGAGCTGCTTCAGATATTTTTGTTAGGATTGACATTGCTTCCTTCGGATTCTCTAGAAGGTAATCATTAAAGTTTTTGTTAAAAACATTGCTGACTACAGTCTCCACCTCTGAAGATACAAGTTTTTCTTTTGTTTGTGATGAAAATTTTGGGTCGGGTATTTTTACTGAGACTATTGCTGTTAAGCCCTCTCTAACATCTTCACCCAAAAGTTCAACAGGCGATTTTTTATTTAGCTCTTCCTTTCTTACAAAGGCTTTCATTACCCTTGTTAAGCTTGATCGAAATCCTGAGAGGTGTGTTCCGCCATCTTTTTGAGGAATATTATTTGTATAACATAGAACATTTTCTGAATAAGCATCATTCCACTGAAGGGCTATTTCAACAGTTAGTCCGTCTTGCTCTCCTTCGCAATGAAATATTTCAGATATGTTTTGTTTTCTTCCTTTCAAAAATTTAACGTAACTAGATAATCCACCGCTATTTGAAAACTTCTTCGATTTACCTGTTTTTTTATCTTCAACAAGAATATTGACACCAGCATTGAGGAAAGATAACTCCTGAACTCTTTTATTTATTTTATCTATATCAAAGTTAACGAAAGAAAATATGTCCTTAGATGGCTTAAATGTAATCTCAGTTCCTGTTTCTTTTGAAGTTTTAACTTTTTTTAGTTTTGTTTGGGCTTTGCCGTTTGAATATTTTTGTTCATATTGTCCCCCATCTCTGCAAATTTTCAGTGTTAGTTCCTCAGAAAGAGCGTTAACAACAGATACACCTACACCATGAAGGCCTCCGGAGACCTTATAACTGTTGTCATCAAATTTTCCGCCGGAGTGAAGAGTTGTCATAATAAGTTCTGCTGCAGGAACTTTTTCTTTTTTGTGAGTATCTACAGGTATTCCTCTGCCGTTATCTTTCACAGTTATTGACCCGTTTTTATTAATTGAAACAACTATTTCCGAGCAATGACCTGCCATTGCTTCATCAATACAGTTATCTACAACCTCAAAAACCATATGATGAAGCCCAGAACCGTCATCAGTATCACCTATATACATTCCTGGTCTTTTTTTAACTGCTTCAAGCCCTTTTAGAACCTGAATGTTTGATGAGTCGTAGGATCCTTTTTTATTTTGTTTTTTCGGCATTAGTAAATTGTTCCACGTGGAACTTTTTTAACTCCTTTAATTGATCCTTTATTTTACTATTAAATGGATTGTTAATGTCCGAAAAAAACAATTGATTTGCTGTTTTTGGGAGAAAATTTATTAATTCATTGTAAAAATCTTCATCTAGCTCAGAATGTATGTCATCAATGATTAAAAAAGGCTTAACCCCGTAAAAATCAGAAAGGGTTTTATGCATAGAAAGGCACCACAATATCGACATAAACTTTTGCTCTCCTCTAGATAATATGTATTTAATGTCAGAATCTTTTATTAGGAATTTGATGTCTGCTCTGTGAGGTCCTGATGTTGTTGATGCTTTTCTTTGATCAATATCTCTGTTGAGTTCTAAGACTTCTTTTAGCGAGTGATCGTTAGACCAACCTTTATTAAAAAGGATTTCTAAAGAGCTTATAATTTCAAGAACTCTTGTGTCGTTTAGGCTTTTAGCAAAACTAAAAAATATTTTTTTTGTTTCTTCAAAAAAGCTATTTCTTTTTTCTGAAATTGAGGTTCCGGAATTAATAAATATCTCAGACCATATATCAATATTAGTAAGCTTTTTAAACTTTAAAGCTGCATTCCTTTGTTTTAAAGATCTGTGGAAAGAAAAAAAATCTTTGCTATAGCTTTTATCAGAGGCCATTAAACATCTATCGAGTATTTTTCTTCTGTATTTTGGTGTGTCTGCAAACATTGAAAATGTTTTATTATCAAGAAGCGTAGAGGGAATCGCCCTAAATAGCTCGATTGAGGTTGCTTTGCTCTCATTGATTTCTAAGGAAATAGATCTCTTTGCTTCTTTCAGAACACAAATCTTATTGTTGTCAAAAGTATCAACTTGAATTTTGAATGCCTCTTTGTCGCTCTGGATACAAAGATTCTTATTAGAGCTTTTAAATGATCTTCCTGTTGAGCAAAAATACAAGGCTTCGAGTACAGATGTTTTACCTGAACCGTTTGCTCCATGTATAAAGTTGTTTAATTTTGAGAATTCAATATCAACACCATCAAAACATCGAAAGTTTGAGATTGATATTCTTTTTATTGACACTTTTAGATTAAAAGCGGCATCACTACATATTTTAAATCTGGGTCGTCAGACGGGCTTATTAGACAGCTTTTATCTGAGCCGTAAAGGTTTATATTGCAGTCTTTTGAATCTATGTTAGATAGAACCTCTTGAATATAGTTTACATTGAAAGCAATCTCCATATCATCTCCACTGTAGTTTGATTTAAAGCTTTCTTCACCCTCCTCTTGCTCTGGATTGTTGGCTGAAACCAAAACCTCGCTTGATTTAATATTTAACTTAATGCCTTTAAATTTATCGCTAGAGAGGACGCTCACTCTGCTCAATATTTCAGATAATTGTTTTGTATTTACTGATAAAACTGAGCTTTCTCCAGTTGGAAGAACTTGTTCATAGTTTGGAAATTTTCCCTCAATCAACTTGCTAACAAATGATGTTGAGTCTGTTTTCAACATAATTGTGTTTGCTCCTAGTGATAGAGATACTTCTTCGGATGAGTCAGATAGCAATTTTCCTATTTCGTTAATTGATTTTCTTGGGATTATTCCTGACACTTCGCTTGAAATGCTTTTGGTTGTTGTGTTTGTTGATATTGCAAGCCTATGCGCATCGGTTGTTACTGCTGTTATGCTCTTATCTTCAATATTTAAATACATTCCATTTAGGTAGTGTCTCCAGTCTTGATTTCCCATTGCGAAAGATGTTTTACTAATTAGGTTTCTTAATACAGACCCCAAAATGGAGAATTCTGTATTTTCACTAACAACATCAAAAACAGGGAAATCTTCGCTAGGGAGGGTTGAAATTGAATACTTTCCAGAGCCAGATTCAATGGATAGCTTGTCGCCGTTCAAACAAATAGAAATCTCAGATCCATCTGGTAAGAGCCTACAAAGCTCATTAAGCTTTTTTGCAGGTGCTGTTGTGGAGCCTGTGCTTTCAACCTTGGTTGGTGTACATGTTGTTTTTACTTCCGACTCAAGATCTGTTGCAGTTATAGAAATATTCTTATCTTCAACTGTCAAAAGAATATTAGATAGAATTGGTAATGCTTGTCTTTTTTCAACAACTCCAAGGGTTGAAGACAAAGCTTTAACAATCTCTGTTTTGCTGACTGTAAATTTCATTAGTTTGTGAGGGACCTTATTAAGTTTTTGTAATCCTCTTCAAGAGAACTATTTTCCACTCTAAGTTCTTTTATTTTTTTACAAGCATGTATAACGGTTGTGTGGTCTCTACCATTAAAAGCTTCACCAATTTCAGGCAAGCTGTGATTTGTAAGTCTTTTTGTAAGCGACATTGCGAGCTGTCTTGGCCTGGTAATAGATCTGCTTCTTCTTTTTGAAAGCAAATCTGAAAGCTTAATGTTGTAATATTCAGCAACAGTTTTTTGAATGTTATCAATGCTAACCATTTTGGCAGATATAACAAACAGATCTTTAAGCGCATCCTTAACTAATGGAATGTCAATTTCTTGGTTTGTGAATTTTGCATTGGCAACAACTCTTTTCAAGGCTCCTTCAAGCTCCCTTATGTTTGATCTAATTCTTTGAGCTATATATATCGCACACTCATTTGGTAGGTGACAGCCCATTGAAGAGGCTTTGGCAAGCAAAACAGCTGCTCTTGTTTCTAACTCAGGTGGGTCTATTACAACTGGAAGACCCCAACCAAGTCTAGATTTTAATCTTTCTTCAAGTCCATCAATTTCTTTTGGATATTTATCACAAGTTAAAACCATTTGGTTGTTTCTATCTAATAAAGCATTGAAGGTATGAAAAAACTCTTCTTGTGATTGCTCTTTCCCTGCAAAGAATTGGATATCATCGATTAAAAGAGCGTCAGCTGTTCTATAGAAGTTTTTAAACTCATTTATTGCATTAAGCTGAAGAGCTTTAACCATATCAGCTACAAATTTCTCAGAATGGACATAAATTACTCTCTTGCTTCGATCTCGATTAAGGATTTCATTTCCAACAGCATGCATAAGGTGTGTTTTCCCCAAACCAACACCGCCATATATAAATAAAGGGTTGTAGTCACCTGTCGGGTTTTGTGCAACTTGTTTAGATGCCGCCAAAGCTAAGTGGTTTGATTTACCCTCTACAAATGTGTCAAAAACAAAAGATTCTACTAGACCTGGGTTGTTTTTCCTTTTACTAGAAGGCTTTTCAACATATTTATCAACAAATGTTGAATTATTCTTATCTTTAAATATTATTTTTGTATTTCTTGAGGCTAAAACATCTGAAATATGATTTTTTAAGTTATTTGAAACGTAATTTAGGACAAAATCATTTGGAGCGGAGATTTCTAAAGAGTCTTCCTTAAATTCTCCTTGAAGAGGCCTTATCCAAGTGTTAAATTCATCTTGACTGAGTTTTTTCTCAAGTTTTTTTGATATTTGATTCCAGGTTTTCAATTTATATCCTCTTGGCTGTAGTCTAGCAAAAATTAACAAGATATCTACAGAATAACTAATAGTATTTCCTGTGGATAACTTGTCAATAACTTTATCCTCTTTTTTTAACATAATTTTGTGTATTTTATGTATAATGCATCTCTAATTTTTACTACCAACCATGAAAAGAACTTTTCAACCAAGCAACCTTAAGAGAAAAAGAACTCATGGCTTTCGAGCTCGAATGTCGACCAAGGCTGGGCGAGCGGTTCTTTCGAACAGAAGAAGAAAAGGTAGAAAGGTTTTGTCAGCCTAACTTGTCTTTAGAATCAATTAAAAGAATTTACTCGAGCAATTTTATAGCTGCATCTTTAACTAACAAGTTTGGTGTTTTCATTTCTACACCTAAAAGTGTGTTTCCTAAAGCTGTCGACAGAAATAAAATTAAAAGGAGAATTAAATCTATTATTTTTGATGTGGGTTTTGATGCTTCTTCTTTTGGAATACGGTTAATTGTGAGAAAGGATTTTTTAGCTCTTAATTATAAAGAAGCTTATAATGAGATTGATGGTGTAATAAAAAAGGCGTTTTTATAGATGAGAAATTTTAACTTAAGGTTTTTGTATTTGTTCTTTGTGGCCTTGTTTGGGTATTTGTTGTTCTACTCTTACACAAGCGAGCAAAATATATCAAACACAGCAGGTCAAGAAGAAGTAAGTACTAACTATTTGTCTAGCTTTAACGAGTCTCAGATTGTTATATTAGAGAACTCTGTTTTAGAGATAGTTGTAGATACAGTAAATGGAAATATTCTGAGTTCTCGACTAAAAGAATATCCGGTTGTGCCTGGTTCTGCTGGCGGGGTAAGAATACTCGGCTCAGGATTGGATAGTGATGGTGAGCAAATGCGGTTTTATGTTTCGTCGGGTTTTGTTGACCTTGAAGGCGCAGGGCTTTCAAACAAATTAAGCTTTTCTGTTGAGGAGTCCAGTAAAGAAAAAGTTGTTCTAAGGTCTGGGGGTTTGTCAAAAACGATTGTCTTGTCTGACGGTTATGAGGTTTATATTAAAGACACTATTGATTCTTCGGTTGTTCTAAAGCCTTACGCTCAAATGTTGAGAACCTCAGGCAGGGGCTTTGATTTGGATGATATGTTTATCTCACGCAGCTCTTATGTTGGTGTTGCTTTTAACACTAAAGACGACCCTTATGTGTCTTATCGTTTTAGAAACATTGATAGTGTTAGTTTTGATGAGCGTGGTGGTTGGGTTGCTTCAGTTCAAAAGTATTTTTTAGCCGTTTTGGTTGGCTCCAAAGACAATTTGTATAGGTATTTTGCTCGCGAGCCATCTGATGGTTCTGACATATATAGTTTTGGTTATATTGTTGAGTCGTCTAACAGCAACTCTTTTGAGCATAAGCTTTATTTGGGTCCCAAAATTAGGAAGGACCTCATTGCAGTAGCTGACGATTTAGAGCTCACGATAGATATGGGGTGGTTTTGGTTCTTGGCCCAGCCTTTGGCTGCACTTCTTACTGTTATTAATGGTTTTGTTAATAATTGGGGGGTTTCAATAATTGCGTTAACGATTCTTATTAAGGTGGTTTTTTGGCCGTTGACCGGTAAAGGTTTTAGGTCAATGGCGAACATGAGGCGTGTTCAGCCAGAGATGCAAAGGATACAAGAGCGCTATAAGAACGATCGGCAAAAGCTAAGCATGGAGATGATGACTCTTTATAAAAAAGAAGGTGTTAACCCTATGGGTGGTTGTTTGCCTATGTTGGCATCTTTTCCTTTCTTTATTGCTTTGTTTTTTGTTTTAAGGGAAAGTCTCGAGTTAAGGCATGCGCCCTTTGGTTTGTGGCTCCAAGACCTATCTGCGCCTGACCCGTTTTTTGTTCTCCCTGTCTTGATGGCCGTACTTATGTATTTAACAACGCGTCTTAACCCAACCCCTCCAAACGCAGATCCAACACAGCTTGCTGTTATGAAGTTTATGCCTATTGGTATATCTGTCTTGTTTGTGTTTTTCCCTTCAGGCCTTGTTTTGTATTCTGTTGCGAACTCAGGTGTTCAGCTTCTTCAACAAACAATGCTTTATAGGGAGCTCGGCGCCTTAGAAGATAAATAAATGTCGATAGTTTACGCGCTTGCCACGCCACCGGCGCAGTCCGCAATTTGTGTATTCAGGGTTTCGGGCCAAGGCTGTCTTAGGTTCCTGCCTGAGCTTTTTAGTTCAAAGCTTGATGAGCCGCGTTATTTTTATAAGACTGAGATGTATAGCAAGGGGTTTTTTGTTGATTCGGTGGCTGTTGTTTTTTTTAAGGGGCCTAAGAGTTTTACAGGTGAAGATGGTTTTGAGGTTTATGCGCACGGCGGTCTCGCTGTGATGAGCAAGATTGTTGAGGCTTTTGCAGATCTTGGTTTTCAAGAAGCAGGGCCGGGTGAATTCTCCAAAAGGGCATTCCTTAACAACAAAATATCTTTAAGTCAGGCAGAAGCGGTAAGCGATCTGATTGAGGCTTCTTCTAAAGAGGAGGCTTCAAGGGTGTCTATGGTTCTTAGCGGTGACTTTGAAAGCCGAGTTTTTGATTTTTCTGGTCGATTAGATGCTCTTCGTGTGCTGGTTGAGGGTGAAATTGATTTCACTGATGAGGATGAGGTTTTCGTTGAAAACCTTGCAGACCTCAGAGCTGATGTTTCTAGTCTTTCGGCTGAGTTTTCTAGTTTTGCAGGCGCGTGTTCTTCGAAAAAAAACAATCTTAGTAAGCCGAGGGTTTTAATTGCTGGGCCTCCAAATACTGGGAAATCATCTTTATTCAATTCTTTGCTGGCCAGGAATAGGTCTATTGTTTCTTCTGTTGCTGGCACCACAAGAGATCTGATTGATTCAGAGCTTGTTCTACAAAACATAGTGTTAACTCTTGGCGATAGTGCTGGCGTAAGGGACACTGAAGATCTTATAGAAGGGGCTGGCATAAATATAAGTTTTAGTGAAATAAAAAATTCAGATTTGGTTATTCTTGTTTTCGATTCAGAAACAAAGGATTCTGTTTCTTTTTTCAAGGATCTGCTCGGTGAAAACGAGTGCCTCTTGGTTTATAACAAAATTGATCTTTCTGATGAAAGGCCGGAAGGCTTTGATTTGTTTGTGTCGGCAATAAAAATGGATGGTCTTAACGACCTAAGAAAGCTTTTAGATAAGAAGTTATCTAATAGCAAAAGCGAACCTGATTTGTCATACCTGGTCAGGGAAAGGCATGTAGATATTTTTTCTGAAGTGTCTTCAAGACTGGCTCTTGTGTCTACTTCAATCGAATCAAATGAGTCGCTCGATGTTATAGCTGAAAATCTAAAAACCTGTAGAGATCTTCTTGCTGAGGTGGTTGGCATTAAAACGAGCGATGAGCTTTTGGGTGAAATTTTTTCTAGTTTTTGTATTGGAAAGTAGTGAGTTTTTTGTTAATAACGTGTTAGTTTTTTTTGGTATTATTTTTTATACACAAGATTTTAACCATTTAGTTTGATTTAAATTAAGAGTTTCTGCACACGCTTATTAGTAACCCTGAAGCCGCTTCCCTAAAAGCTATGAGAGCCTTATCAACAGTTTTATGCATGCCTAATAATAACAACAATAAATATATATAATTAATATTATTATGAATAATAAGTATGACGTAATTGTGATAGGAGGCGGCCACGCTGGGTGCGAGGCTGTCCACGCCGCACATCGAAAAAAACTTAAAACTTGCCTAATAAGCATATCAAAAAAATCCATAGGGCAGATGTCTTGCAACCCAGCAATAGGGGGCTTAGGTAAGACACACCTCGTTAAAGAAATTGATTCAGCTGGCGGCATAATGGCTGAAGCAACAGATGCTTCCGGCATTCAGTATAGAACCTTAAACACAAGAAAAGGAGAAACAGTTCGATCTCTTAGAGTTCAGTGTGACAGAGATAAATACAAAGAAGCTGTCCAAAAAATATTGAAGGACACAGATATCGAAATAATAGAGGCTGAAGTTGATGATATCGAGATAAATAATGGAAAAGCAAAAGCAGTTATTTTAGACAATGGAAAAAAGCTTAAAGGAGAAGCAATCATCTTAACTACGGGAACATTTCTTAGGGGAGTAATGTATAAAGGTGACAAAAAAATCGAAGGCGGCAGGGTTGGCGACAAAGCTTCAATCAAGCTAGCTGAAAGACTCTATTCTTTAAAGTTACCAATGGGAAGACTTAAAACAGGAACCCCAGCTCGAATAAAGCTAACATCACTCAACTTAGAGAGCATGGAAGAACAGCCAGGCGAAGAGCCGACACCATGGATGTCAAAAAAAGGTAAAAGCAAAAAACACATAAAACAGATAAGCTGCTACATAACAAGAACAAACCCAGATACGCACAAAGAGATCGCAGACAATATAAAAAAATCTGCCATGTATTCTGGAAACATAGTCGGCATAGGGCCAAGATATTGCCCATCAATAGAGGATAAAATTCATAAATTTCCGCAAAAAGAAAGCCACCAAATTTTCATTGAGCCTGAAGGGGTGGAGGTAGATCTTGTATACCCAAACGGAATATCAACAAGCCTTCCCGAAGAGAACCAAAAAAAATTTATACAAACAATAAAAGGCATGGAAAACGCAGAAATAACAGAATATGGCTATGCTGTTGAGTATGATTTTGTAGACCCTAGAGCGCTCAACAAAACGCTTGAGCTTATAGATGTTGAAAACCTGTATTTAGCCGGTCAAATAAATGGAACCACAGGGTATGAAGAGGCGGCTGCACAAGGCCTAATGGCCGGAATAAATGCAAGCCTAAAAATATGTAAGGAGGAAAGCCTTGTACTAGAAAGGCACGACGGGTATATAGGGGTTTTAATAGACGACCTCACAAACCTCGGCGTGACAGAGCCATACAGGATGTTTACAAGCAGGGCTGAACACAGGCTAATGTTTTCTCAAGACAACGCAGAACAAAGGCTGTTAGAAAAGTTTTATAAAAAAGGGTTCGTAGAAAGCGAACAATTTAAAAGATACTCAGAACAAGAAGAAGTATACAAAAACTTCAAAAAAACAAACGAAACAAAAACTGTGCCGATGAACAACAAAAAGCAACAACTTAAAGAGTTTTTGAAAAAACCAAACCCAAACCTAAAAAAGGTAGCCCGCTTGATAGAAACAAAAGATCATGAGAGCCTTGAACGATTTGCAAACGAGCGCAAGTACGAGGGCTACATAAACAAACAACTTAGAGAAATTAAAAGGAACGAAAAGAACCTAAAAAGACAGATACCTGAGACAATAAAATTTGTAGAAATTGAGGGGCTATCCTCAGAAGTAAAAGAAAAACTTTTAGCAAGCAGGCCAAAAACAATCGGCGACGCTTCTAGGATAGAAGGGGTAACGCCAGCAGCAATAAGCCTCATAACTGTGGCAATAGCCAAAAAACTTAAATAGAGATGTCGCCTAATGACAAGATAAAACTCTTTAAAGAAGCAACAATTAAGTTCAACAACAAACACAACCTAATCTCAAAAAAAAATACAGATAAAATAATAGAAGAAGCGATTGAAGAAGCAATAGCCTTAACGGAACACCTAAAGCAAAACAAAAATATTTTAGACATAGGGACAGGAAGCGGGCTCCCAGGGATACCTCTCGCAATTTTGAACGAAGATAAAAACATATACCTGTCCGAGAAAAATAATAAAAAAAACTACCACCTAAAAAAAACAGTCAGAATGCTTAAAATTAAAAACGCAACAACTGTGGGATCCTCAAACAAGAACACAAAATTAAACAAAAAAATAGATTGCGTTGTCAGCAAAGCATTTGCCTCAACAAAGAAAACAATAGAAATAACAAATAGTTTTTTAGAGAAACCATTTACTTTAATGTTGCTTAAAGGAAAGCTTGAGACCATCAACAAAGAGATCACAGAAGCCAACATAACAAAAGAAAACTATGAAATAATAAAAATACAAAACGAAAAAGAAAAACACATATTAAAAATAAGAAATGAATAAAACCCTAGCCATAGCAAACCAAAAAGGCGGCGTAGGAAAAACAACAACAGCAGTAAACTTGGCTGCAAGTTTGGCTGCGGTTGGTAGAAAAACCCTTTTAATAGACATGGACCCGCAAGGAAACGCCACATCTGCAGCAGGGGTTACAAAAAATGAGGCCGACACCCTTTACGCAGCCTACTTCGAGGGAAAAAACATTAAGGAAATAATAAGAGACAGCAGAGACGGCTATTCCATAGTCCCGGGAGGCCAAGAGCTGATCGCGCTCGATGTAGATATTAGAGACAATCACAAACAAGGGTTTCTTGCGTCGCAACTTGCTGAAGTCCAGAGCGCATACGATTACACAATAATTGATACCCCACCCACCCTAAACCAGCTAACAACAGAAGCCTTGCTTTCATCAGTAGGCACACTAATTCCATTGCAGTGCGAGTACTATTCACTTGAGGGACTAACCGACCTTATTAACACCATAAATGCGCTATCATCTAAAACCAACACAAACAACAGAGTGGTTGGGATTATAAGAACAATGGTAGATATGAGAAACAACCTTGCAAAAGAGGTTTCCCAGGAGCTTGAAAAACACTTTAAAAAAGTTCTATTTAATACGCTAATACCTAGAAATGTTAAACTTGCTGAGGCGCCAAGCTTTGGAATCTCTGCGCTACAACACAAAGCAGATTCTTTTGGTGCAATGGCTTACTTGGCCTTGGCTGGGGAGCTTATAAGAAGAGTTGAAAGCAATGAGTGAAAATAAATCTTTAAACCGCGGACTCGATGCCCTGCTTGGGGATCAAAAAATACCAACAACAACAAAAGAAATTGACCTAGAAAAAATAACAGCTGGAAGATACCAACCACGCCAAGAGTTTGACAGTGTAAAAATCCAAGAACTTGCCGAATCAATTAAAAAACACGGAGTTTTATCTCCAATTCTAGTTCGAGAGGTTGGCCTTGATAAATTTGAGGTTATTGCTGGAGAGAGAAGGGTGAGAGCCTCAAAAATTGCTGGACTAAAAACAATTCCCTCTCTTGTAAACCAAAAAGAGGACCAAGAAGCTCTTGAAGCTGCGCTTATAGAAAATTTGCAAAGAGAGGACCTAAACCCAGTTGAAGAAGCCAGAGGATACGATCGGCTAAAAAGAGAGTTTGAATTAACGCAAGATGAAATTGCTAAAGCAACCGGCAAGGCAAGAAGCACAATAGCAAACTCTATGAGAATACTTTCTTTGTCGCCAAAAATATTGGATATGATTTCTCAAGGAGCTCTAGAGAAAGGACATGCAAAAATTTTATCAGGTCTAGATACTACAAAAGCAGAACAACTTGCAGATGCAATTTCGCAGAAAAAACTTACAGTGAGACAGGCCGAAGTGCTACTAAAACCCACCAAAAAAACAACAAAAATAAAAACAAAAGATAGAGATACACTTAATATCGAAGATGAAATTAGTGCAAACTTTGGGCATAAAACAGAAATAGACACAAAAACAACCAAGACCGGAAAGGTATCAATTTTTTATCATTCACCAGATGAGCTAGAGACCATAATTCAAAAACTTCTTAAACTTTAGAATTATCCTTGTTTCACACCAATTATCTTTTTATAATTCGCGCTAAGACTTCAAGACATGGCAAAAGAACTCACTAGCAAAAGCTACATAGAACACCACTTAACAAACCTAACATGCGGGAAAACAGAGTCTGTTGGCTGGACATGTGACCACAATTATTACGATGAAATGGGATTCATGGCTTTTCATGTAGACTCGATATCAATTTCTATTTTATTGGGTGTTGCTTTTATAGCACTCTTTAAGCTAATAAAACTTAATCCAGCAGATCAAAAACCAACGAGAATGCAAAATTTTGTAGAAATGTGTGTTGAGTTTGTTAACGAAAATATAAAATCAATTTTTGGAAGCACAGACAATAAACTTATAGGGCCGCTCGCTTTAACAGTACTAATTTGGGTTTTCTTCATGAACCTTATGGACTTAATTCCAGTTGATTTTTTACCAGAGCTAACAAAACAAGTCAGCTATGCTTCAGGGTTAGTAGATGATCCAAACGATGCTTACTTTAAGTTTGTTCCAACCACTGATCCAAACATTACATTGGGAATGGCATTAGGGGTTTTCATTCTTACTATTTTCTATAGCATCAAAATAAAAGGCCTCGGTGGCTTTATTGCTGAACTAACACTACACCCTTTTGGTAAGTTTGCGATCCCGTTTAATTTTGCCTTGGAGATAATGCAGTTATTAGCCAAACCACTATCTCTTGGTTTGAGGCTTTTTGGAAACCTATATGCTGGAGAGATGATTTTTATACTCATTGCGCTACTAATGTTTTTCCAATCAGCTGTATTTGGAGTTTTAGGCTTGGGCTTGCACCTATTGTGGGCGCTTTTTCATATATTGGTTGTCAGCCTTCAAGCCTTTATTTTTATGGTTTTAACAATTTTGTATTTATCAATGGCACATGAAACCGGAGATCATTAAGTTTATAATTTATATTTTAAAAGGAGAATAAAATGGAACAATCTGTTATTTACATAGGAGCCGGGCTAATGCTTGGTTTAGGGGCTATTGGCTCAGCTGTTGGCCTTGGGGTCCTAGGAAGCAAGTTTATGGAAGGTATAGCAAGACAACCCGAGTTAAGACCTTTTCTTTTGACAAACTTTTTTATTGTTTTAGCTTTAGTTGAAGCTATTCCAATCATATCAATGGTATTTGGTCTTTACTTGCTATTTGCTGTTTAATCATAAATGAATATAAACGCTACATTAATTTCACAAGCATTGATTTTTGCAGTGTTTGTTTATATTTGTTACAGATATATTTGGCCCCCAATTCTTTCTACTATGGAGGAGAGGGAAAACAAAATGGCTGCTGGGCTTGAGGCTGCAAAACAGGCTGATGACTCTTTGGAAGAAGCTAAGTTAACTTATGAAAAAGAGTTAAAAGAAGCTAAAAAAGAGGCGGCAAATATTGTTGAAAAAGCCAACAACAGATCTTCACAAATTTTAAACGATGCTAAAGTTAAAGCTGAAGCAGAGGCTGAAAAGATTATTGAATCGGGCTCTAAAAAGCTTGAAAATGAGGCGAACAAAACACGTGAAGAGTTAAAACAACAACTTTCCTCTATCGTAGTTGAGACTGCATCAAAAATAATCGATGAAGAAATTGATGAAAAGAAGCACGAGAACATTATTAAAAAAGCAGCTGAGGAAATTTAAATGTATGACCTAAAACCACAAGCAAGACCTTATGCAAAAGCAGCGTTTCTTGCAGCTGTGGAAGAGGG
>OCZA010000147.1_pt1 | contig 24588 bp, 19 predicted proteins | sample 1539021 | NCBI WGS metagenome assembly OCZA01 (sample SAMEA2619376, study PRJEB22493) | marine metagenome | biome: marine biome (ENVO:00000447); feature: surface water layer (ENVO:00002042); material: "saline water (ENVO:00002010), including plankton (ENVO:xxxxxxxx)" | depth 5 m | reverse complement strand
AGGTTATCGTAGGTGAGGCTCTTAATTTTATCAAAAAAAATGTTGATAATAGCAACCCATTCTTTACCGTTATATGGGATGGATCGCCACATGACCCATTTGTTGCAAGTGAAGATGATCAGGTTGGATTTGAAAATTTAGATAAAAATAGTAGAGAACATTATGGTGAACTAGTCGCATTTGACAGGAGTATTGGGACCCTTAGAAAAGCTTTGAAAGAAATGGGTGTTGAAAAAAATACCATTATTTGGTATTGTAGTGATAATGGAGGTTTAAAAAATATTTCCCCATCTACTGTTGGGGGTTTAAGAGGAAATAAAAACACAATGTGGGAGGGAGGATTAAGAGTACCAGCAATTATTGAGTGGCCTGAAACTATTGCCCCAGGAATCACAAAATATCCAGCTTCTACAATGGATATCTTCCCAACTATTTTAGAGATTGTTGGATTATACCCTAAAAATAAATACTCAAATTTGGATGGTAAAAGTATTACTAACCTTTTTGAAGCAAATAAGTATAAAAGAACTTTGAAAATCCCTTTTCGATTTGATAATAGAGGAGCTCTAATTGATAATAATATTAAGCTTATTGCTCATGATATTGAAAAACTAGAGTTTGAGCTTTATGATTTATCAAATGACCCTACTGAATCCATAGATATATCAAAATCTAATTCACAAGTGTTTGAATTAATGAAAAATGAATTTATGATTTGGAATAATTCTGTAGATAGGGAAGTAAATGCAATGAAATTCAATCATCCTCAGCACTGGGTAATAATTGAAAATTATATTAAATATTTTGATCAGTGGATTGATAGACCAGAATATTCAAGATGGATCAGTCGAGCTTTAAAAAAAGAAGGACCTGGTTTTCAGAATTTCGGACCTCTTAAATAATTAATTTAGTTTAAATTCTGTTACTACAATTCCATGGTCTGATGGATATGGGATTTCCTTACCATTAATTATAATTGGTTCATTAAAAAATGCCATGTAAGAATTAGATTTAATTGCCTTTAAGTTTTTTCCTTTGTAAAATATATAGTCTATTCGATGTGAATCATTTCTCATTTTATTATCCCAAGTTATTCCGGGTTTTTTTAAAGGATTTGGATTTTTTTCTCTAAAAGAATCTAAAAAACCAATATCCTCAAAAATTTTTGTCGCATACCAAGGTACCACAAGATTATTATGAATTTTTTTTGTTTTTTTAGACCAGTCAAGATGAGATGGACTATTCATATCACCCCCAACTATTACAGGAATCAAATCAGATTGAGAAGCATATTTTTCAAAATAGGGTAAAACTTTTTGAATCATGCTATATCTATGTTCTGTTTTTTCCCATTCTAGAAGTTCCTCTGCTGTTTTTCCCATTTTTTCAGGTTCATTATTCCAAGGTAGATAATGAAACCAATTTGATAAAAAACGCATTTTAATACCATGAATAATAATTTCGGATCCACCTAAGAAAAATGGATGGTCAGTATCTATTCTATCCCCAAAAGGAAATTTTGAAAAAACCGAAAGATTAACTGATTTATTATCAAGAGAGGTTCCATCAGAAGCAACAAGATGAAAGTTATAACCAAGTTCATTTGCAATGTATGGTCCTGATCCATATGTTTCTACCATAAGTATTATATCGGGGTCAATCTCCTTAATTATTTTTACAACATTTTGTTGGCCATTTTCAATGTCATTTCCCCCATGTAAGATATTCCAGGCCATAACTTTAAATGATTCGTTTTGTGCATAAAATTCACCACAACAGAGTGATATATTAATAAAAAATAATATTCTAAAGATCTTTATCATTATATCACTAAAATATCAAGTAAATCAATTAAAAAAAAATAATTGTACATTTGCATCGTTGTGTATTCTTGGTAATTATTACCAAGAGGTTTGTAGAAACCAATGAAGAGCTTTCCAATAGGGGAGCTTTTTTATTTTAGGATACTATATTTAAAGGATTCGTTTTAATCCAATCTCCTCTGGTAAAATCTGGAAATGTTTGTGGCTTACCATCCTCTCTAACTGATTTACCGCTTAATGGTGTTACAGCTGACCAGAAACACCCTTCATATACATTTTGATCTAATGGAAGCCCTTTATGTAAGCACTCAACTATTCTGTACATCATAATTCCATCCATTCCTCCATGTCCAGATTTCTTAGTTTTCGAGTTTAATCTTTTATAGAGTGGATGATCATATTTTTCATAAATTTTTTCTAAATCCTCGCCTTGAATCCAAGAGTGATGATCTTTTGAAAGATCTTCAAACCCTCCTTCTAGAGCAACCCTTGTTGGGTAACCTGCTAATGTTCCTTTTGTACCTTGAATTAAATTTAGTCTAGTGTAAGGTCTAGGGCTTGTTTCATCCCATTGAACCAATACCGTCCTTCCCATCTCCGTTTTAATAATTGAAGTATTAAGATCCCCATTTTTAAAACTCATATTATTCCATTTATGATCCTTTGGAAAGTTTTTTTCAGCATATAGTTTTCTGCCTAAAGCTGGAGATGAATAAGAAACAATTGATTTAAAATTATCTTCTTGTCTTGAAAGGTTCATGTATTGAGCAACTGGTCCTAATCCATGAGTTGGATAAACATTTCCATTAAGACCCCTGTAATGTAGAGTTCTCCATGATCCAGTTCCTTTTTCATCCTGCATCATTTGCCACCTAAGTTCATGTATATATGCAGCTTCACCATGTAATAAATCTCCAATAATATTCTGCCTACACATATTTAAATACATAAGTTCTGCTCTACCATAGTTAACATTTTCCATCATCATACAATGTTTCTGAGTTTTTTCAGATGTATTTACAATATCCCACATTTCCTCAAGGGTAACAGCCATTGGAACTTCAACAAATGCATGAGCTCCATCTATCATTGATTGTATTGCCATGGGCGCATGATTATTCCAATTTGTACTTATGAAGACAATATCAGGGCGCATTTCTTTTAACATTATCTTCCATTTATTTTTATCACCCCAATAAGTTTTTACATTACTGGTATTAGAATTGTATTGATATAGTCTTTCTAATTCTCTTTTAACATTTTCTTCATAAAGATCACATAATGCTACAACTTCAGTATTTTGAATTGTTGCAAAATTCCTCAAATGTGAGCCCCCTCTATTTAATCCAATAAATGCAGCTCTGATATTTTTAATTGGTTTATCAGCAAAATCACCCATATAAATACCTTCTCTTGTATTCGATAAATTATTTTGACAATTAATACTTAAAGTAGATGTAGCAATAGCTCCTAGGCTTGATGTTTTAATAAAATTTCTTCTGTTATAACTCATAAAATTATTCTAAGTATCTACTAAAGAAACTCCAAATTTCCTGACTAGCGCTAATATCCATATTACCCCATGCACCTGGCCACGTATGGGCTCCACCATGTACTGTATAGAACCAAACTTGATGATTATTATAACAATCCGTTTTCTTTTGAAGGCTTACATATGAATTATCTTGACTATATGTGTTTGGTAAATCAATACTTTGAGTATTATTACATTCATTAATTGTTGACCAATAATTTATAATAGTTTGAATATCTGGAGCTCCACCCCAACCACCTGCTGATGACATAGATCCGTCCATAGGCACAACTTGATCATTAGTTCCTGAAATTTGTAAGACAGGAACTTTATTTGGATTACAATTTTCCCAGTCATAGCCACTCATTGTTCCAGTTACAGAGGCAATTGCTTTAAATGTATCAGATCTTTCACAAGCTAATGTAAAGCTCATAAATCCTCCATTTGACATTCCAGATGCAAACGTATTTTTTTCACTCAAATTAAATTCTGCTTGTAATTTTTTTGCTAAAGCAGTTAGAAATCCATCATCATCAACTGAGCTCATTTCTTTTAAATTTGCATTCCAATGAGGCATACCTGTATATAAATTTGAAGTTCCTTGTGGGTAACAAACCATAAAACCATGTTGATCTGCAATTGTATTCATCTTAGAGTAATTCATAATATTCGTAGAATTACTTGTATAGCCATGAAGAACAAAAACCAAAGGAGCTTTTTCTTTTAAATTATCAGGCTTATATAAAGTATACAATCTATTTAGACCGTCATGTTCAAAAAAGAAGTCATAAGGGTATGATATCTCAGGTATGTAGTTGTTTTCTTCTGGAGTTTTATCACATGAAAATGATATTAAAATAAATAGAATAAATAAAAATTTAATTTTATTAAGCATAAAATACTTTTAACTTATTTTATATTCACCAGGAACAGGAATCTTGTAATTTCCATTTTTATCTGGCATAGTAGGAGGATTTGAATTCCAATTTGGATTTTCAGGAATCATATTGTCATTAGCATTCATGGCTTCTTCCCAAGTAACTAGTTTACCAGAATATGTAGCCATTCTTCCTAAAATAGCTGACAATGTTGCTTTAGCTCCATACTCAGCATCATTGATGTAACCTCCATCTCTTATTGATTTAAAAAGCCTATTATGTTCTATTTGATAAGGACTTTCATCTTTTCTTCCATCATATGAATGAATAATTTGTCCATTATGATCTTCAATATTTATAACATTTTTATTTGTAATATCAACTTTCCCTTTTGTGCCAACCAAAAATTCATTCACTTGTCTATGTGTACCTGGTTGGTGTCTACATTGACTAGAAATAATTGCTCCACTAGCATATTTAAATTCAACAAAATGATGATCAAAAATTTCTCCGTGATCTATTCCTTTTCGTACTTCTCTTCCACCCATACCTTGAGCACTTATTGGATATTCATCAAGAAACCAATTAGCTACATCAATATTATGAATATGCTGTTCAACAATATGGTCACCACACAACCAATTGAAATAATACCAGTTTCTCATTTGATATTCCATTTCTGTTTGATTTGGTTTACGTTCTCTGACCCATACACCAGCTCCATTCCATCTGACTTGACCGGATGTAATTTTACCTACAACACCTCTTCTAACTTGTTTTAAAATATTTAAATAACTGTATTGATATCTTCTTTGTAAACCAACAACAACATTTAATTTTTTTTCATTTGCAATTTTAGCTGTTTCCAAAACTTGTCTAACTCCATTAGCATCTGTAGCTACAGGTTTTTCCATAAAAACATGTTTGTCATTTTCTATTGCATATTTAAAATGTAATGGTCTAAATCCTGGCGGAGTTGCTAAAATTACTACATCTGCAAGATCAATAGCTTTTTTATATCCATCAAAACCAGTTAATTTATTTTTTTCCTTGATATCAATGTTTTTTTCTCCCTCCATTTCCTGTTTAATTGCATTCAAACTATTTTCTAACCTGTCTTTGAATGCATCTGCCATTGCAACTAATTCAACATTTTCATCTGCTCTCAATGCTTGAACTGCAGCACCAGTTCCTCTTCCTCCACATCCTACAACAGAAACCTTTAGCTTTTTATTATTTGAATTATTTGCCATCCTATTGATGCTAAATGATGGTAAAACAAGACCACCAGCTAATAATGATGAACTCTTGATAAAAAATCTTCTTTTTAAATTTTTCATTTATATTATATTTTTAAAATTATCTACTTTTTTATAGGCTTCAATTATTGCCATCTCACCTTCAACTCCGTTTTGACTATTACCATGCTCCATACCTAAAATTCCATCAAATCCTTTATTATAAATATATTGGAAAATATTTTTATAATTAATTTCACCTGTTGTTGGTTCTTTTCTTCCAGGATTGTCTCCAATTTGAAAATAGGCAATTTCATCCCAACAATCTTTAATATTTGGAATTAAATTACCTTCCTGAATTTGTTGATGATAAATATCAAATAAAATTTTGCATGATTTAGAATCTACAGCTTTACAAATTTCATAGGCTTGTGGACTTTCTGTAAGAAATAATCCAGGATGATTTATAAAATTTAATGGTTCAAGCACCATGACTAATCCATGAGGATCTAGAATATCACAAGCATATTTTAAAGAATCTATTACGTTTACAGTTTGGTATGATAAATTAAGACGAAGATCTCTGTAACCTGGGACTACAGTCATCCACTTTGCGTTTATTCTTTTAGCAACTTCAACTGAAGATTTAATTTCGTCTAAAAATTCCTTTCTTTTATTTTTATCACCACTAGCAAGGTTGGGCTCTTTCCAATGAATAGTATGAGCGACAAAAACACCCATTTCTAATCCTCTTTTATTCATTGTCTTAGATATTTCATTTTGAATTTTAATACTTCTTTTTTTAAGATTATTATCTTCAAAAGCAGTAAAGCCCTGGTCTGCTATATAATTTAATTGATCAATTAAATTATCACCTGCTGTATTTTTAAACATTCCAAAATGCGGGGCATACTTTAAATTAAAGTCATTAATTGAACTCGAATAATTTGAAAAACTATAGTCTAATTGAGGTATTAGAAGTCCTGATGCACCTAAACTTAAATTGTTTAAAAAACTTCTCCTTAACACATCATTAATTTAAGAATAATTTATTTAATCCAATATTTTTTTTGATCTTCTAATGATGGTGTTTTATACGGCCTAACAACGCGAAATCCAAGAAACTGAGCATCAGTGTGCCACCATAAGCTTCTTGGTATTTGTGGATCTTGTTTTTTCCATTCTTTATTTGATGATATTCTTGCTGAACTTCTTAGTCTGTAGGATTTGCTCATAAATGAACCTCCTCTAACGACTCTAGGATATAGTTTTGTTGCTATTTCAATAGGATTATTAGAAACAATATTTACTGATTTTTGATAAGCCATTGGATTGTATTGATCTAATGTCCATTCTGAAACATTACCATGCATATCATGTAATCCCCATGGATTAGGTTTTTTTTGACCTACTTTATGGTAACTTCCATTACTATTTTCCTCAAACCAAGCATATTCTGCAATTTCATTTTCATTTTCAAAACTAAATGGTTTATTTGAGCCTGCTCTACAAGCATATTCCCATTCTGCTTCAGTTGGAAGCCTGTAATAATTTCCAGTCATAGCAGTAAGCCATTCGCAGAATTTTGATGCTGCTAACTGAGTCATAGAAATTGCAGGATATCCATTTGTTCCCATTCCAAAGCTCATTTCTACATATGGTGTTGTAGCAGAACTTACAGCATCAACATCTAAATTAATTTCATTATTAATATCATTGTTAATTTGGTCCTTGTCAATTTCTCTACTCATAAAAAGTTCATATAAATCCCAAGTAATTTCAAATTTTCCCATCCAAAAGGAATCAATATAAACCTCATGAACTGGTCCCTCATCGGCTTTCCTGTTTTTTTCGTAACTAGGACTTCCCATTTTGAAATTGCCACCATTTATAGAGATCATTTCAAGCCCATAATCAATATTTCCAATGTTTTGATTATAGTTTTCAAATTTTTTTTCTTGTGATGAAGTTTCAATAATTGTAAATAGAATAACAATGACCACAAAAATCTTTTTCAAATACATAAAATTTAAAATTCTAAGTTAAAATATCATGTTTAATATCACCGTGAACATCAGTTAATCTAAATCTTCTTCCTTGATACTTATAGGTCATTTTTTCATGATTAATTCCAAACAAATGAAGAATAGTTGCTTGAAGGTCATGAACATGAACTGGGTCTTTTACTATGTTATATCCAAGATCATCAGTTTCACCATAGCTGAAGCCAGGTTTAACTCCAGCACCTGCCATAAATATTGTAAAACATCTTGGATGATGATCTCTTCCATATGTGTTATTTTTTAATGCTGCTTGAGATCCTTGACTGTAGGAAGTTCTGCCAAATTCTCCCCCCCAAACAACAAGCGTATCTTCAAGCAAGCCTCTTTGTTTTAAATCCATTATTAGGGCTGCTGTAGGTTGATCAATATCATTAGCTTGACCTTTAATTTGTGTGGGTAAGTTTTCGTGTTGATCCCATCCCATATGATATAATTGCACAAACCTTACATCTTTTTCAATTAATTTTCTTGCAAGTATACAATTTGCTGCATATGTGCCAGGTTTTTTTGAATTTGGCCCATACATTTTTAAAATATTTTCTGGTTCGTCTGAAATATCCATAGTTTCTGGAACAGAAGTCTGCATTCTGTATGCCATTTCATATTGAGAGATTCTACTTTCTACTTCTTTGTCTCCGAACATGTGAAGTTGTTCTTCATTAAGTTCTGATAGATAATCTAACATTTTTCTTCTTTCTTGTCTAGTTAAATTTTCAGGATCTTTTAGAAAAAGAACAGGATCTTTAGCAGATCTAAATTGAACTCCTTGATGCAGAGAACTTAAAAAGCCATTTCCCCACAATCTTGAATATAGTGGCTGACCTTTGGGTCTTCCAGTTCCTCTTGACAATAAAACAACAAATGATGGTAAATTTTTATTTAAACTACCAAGGCCATAACTAAGCCATGAACCCATGCTAGGCCTTCCAGGTTGCTGAGATCCTGTTTGAAAAAATGTAACAGCAGGATCATGATTAATAGCTTCAGTATTCATTGATTTAACAAAACAAAGCTCATCAACTACTTTACTTAAGTATGGTAATAGATCACTAACCCATGCTCTGGATTCACCATATTGCTTAAAATTTGTCACACCACCTACAAGCGAAAATTTGTCTTGACCAGATGTCATTCCAGTTAATCTTTGTCCCATTCTAACTGATTCTGGTAAATCAATCCCACGCATCTTCATTAGTTTAGGTTTATAGTCAAATAAATCCTGTTGAGCTGGCCCTCCACTTTGAAATAAGTAAATAATTCTTTTTGCTTTCGGGGCAAAATGAGGCAGATTTAATTGATTATTAATTACAGAAAATGGATCTTCATTATTGTTTTCAAATGGATTTACGATTGACCCTAAAGCTAAACCGCCGATACATAAACCAGTTTTCTTTAAAAAATTTCTCCTGTTATTATTAATAAAATGTTTATGAATTTCTTGCATTAGCTTTTTTGACTGGTTTCATCTAAATTATAAATTAACATACAAAGTTTATCAAAAGCAATTTCATCTTCATTTTTTGAATTTTCTTCATTGAAATATTCTTTTAGCATTGTTACTTCTTTTTTATTAGGTTTTCGTCCTGTAATCGTTCTGTATAAAGTATTTATTTTTTTATTAATCGATAAATCTTTTTCAAAAATATTAGAAGCTAAATGCATAGCAGCTTTTTGAAATTCTGGATTGTTCATTAAAGTTAATGATTGAAGAGGTGTACTTGTATTTTGTCTTTTTACCTCACAGTTGTCTCTTGATGCAGCATCAAAGATCATCATAGTAGGAGGAGGAACTGTTCTTTTCCAAAATGTATACAAACTTCTTCTATATAAATTTTCACCACTACTCATTACATATTTCGCCAAACTACCACCACCACCACCAGTAACTTCATCCCAAAGTCCATCTGGTTGAAGTGGTTTAACACTTGGACCACCTAATTTATTAACCATTAAACCACTAGATTTTAATATATTATCTCTAATCATTTCAGCAGATAATTTCTGTCTTGGATATCTAGATAAATAAACATTTTCAGGGTCTAAGTCATAATTTTTATCACTTGTGAAACTTGATTGTTTATAAGTTGATGACATAACAATTCTCTTGATGAAGCTTTTTGTATCCCATTTATCATAATCTTTATAAGTAACAGCTAGCCAGTCCAAAAGTTTGGGGTTTATAGGTCTATTTCCCTGGGTACCAAAGTCATCAGGTGTAGCAACAATACCAACACCAAAAAATTGCTGCCATAGTCTGTTCACTACAACTCTTGATGTTAAAGGATTATCATCATCAAAAAACCATTTTGCAAGATCTAATCTATTTGCATCATTTTCTTTAATTGGCATAACTGAATTAGGAGTCATTGGCTTTACTTCATTCATTGTAAGATTATAAAGTCCTCTATTAAGGACATATGTTTTTCTTAAATTTTCGGTTTCTTTCATTACCATGAAAGTTACTTTATCTAAACTGTCGGGAAGCTTTATAAAATCAAGCCCATTAGACAAATCATTTTTTGTAACAGTTATTTTTGGTTCAGGAGCAAAATCTCCATATTCAATTAGGCCTTTTTCATTAACATTATTAAAAAAACTATAAAATCCATAAAATTCATCATGAGTGATATTATCATATTTATGACTATGACATCTTGCACACTCCATTGTTAAGCCCATCATTAATTTTGAGGTTGTAATTGCTCTATCTGCAACATATTCTACTCTATATTCTTCAGGGATAACTCCACCTTCCTGAGTAATTTTATGATTTCTATTGAACCCAGTTGCAATAATTTGTTCTTTTGTTGCATCAGGAATTAAGTCTCCGGCAAGTTGCCAAGTTATAAACTCATCATAGGGGAGGTTAGAATTATATGCATGAATTACCCAATCTCTCCAAGGCCACATGGTTCGTTCAGTATCATCTTGGTAACCATGACTATCACCATATCTTGCAATATCCATCCAGATTGAAGCCATTCTTTCACCATAATTATCCGATTGAAGTAATTCATCAACTACTTTTTCATACGCTGTTTCAGAGTCATCTTTTAAATAATCATCAATTTCTTTAACTGAGGGAGGAAGACCAATTATATCAAAGTATAATCTTCTCAACAAAATTTCTTTAGATTCTAATTTTGAAAACTCTAAATTATTATTTTCAATATTTTTAGCAATAAAAAAATCTATCTCATTATTTGTCCAATCAGAATTTTTAATTTCTGGGATTTCAGGTTTGATAGGTTTGATAAATGACCAATGCTTTTTCCATTTTGCACCCTGAAGAATCCATTTTTTTAAAATTTGTTTTTCATATTCAGACAGACTCAAATTGGACTCTGGAGGTGGCATTAGAATTGACTCGTTTTCATGAAAAATTCTACGAATCATTTCACTTTTTTCTAAATTTTCAACATCAATTACTTTGTTAATTAAATCTTCGGTTAATTGATAAAGTCCATCTTGCGTATCTAATCTTAAATTGGCTTTTCGTTGTTTTTCATCAGGGCCATGACAAGCAAAACATTTATCGGAAATTATTGGGTTTACATGAAAATTAAAATCTATATCATCTGGGATATTTGATACATTAATATTTTCATAATTTGGATTTGAATTATCAATGTAGACTTCACTATAATTGTTTGATTTGAAATATTTTAATGCAATTATTAAAATAAATGGAATTATAAAAAATTTAAAATTTTTTTTCATTTTACACCTTATCTAATTTATGAAAAATTAGTTATTTGGTTGTAAATAGCTAAGTATTACCTCTTCCATTACTTTGTAACCACTAAGATTAGGATGAACTAGGTCATCTTCAGTAGTGTATTCAGGAACTTTTAAACCTCCATTGCCATCTTCCATTTTTGAATAATAATCAACATATTGAATTTTATTTTTCTCACAATAGTCCTTTAGAATAGCATTTAGTTTTACAACCTTTTCTGCTGGATTTAGTCCAGGTGACCAAGGAAAGTCTTTTGCAGGAAGCACAGAGCAGATGTATACTGTAATATTATTTGCTTCAGCAATTTCACTCATTGAAAAAATATTTTCAGCAATATTTTCAATTTTCATCGGTCCGGTATTTCCTGCTATATCATTTATACCAGCTAAAATAACAACCGCCTTTGGTTTTAAGTTTACAACATCAGGTTTAAACCTAATTAACATTTGAGGAGTAGTTTGACCACTAATTCCTCTGTTTATAAAGGGGTTTTCAATAAAAAAATTTGGATCAAAATTTGACCAACCTTGAGTAATTGAATTGCCCATAAAAACTACCCTGTTTTTATCAGAGCTATTTATTAATTCTTTATTTGATTTGGCATACATAGATAGATTTGCCCAATCATCTAGAGTGCCGCCACCTTGAATATAAACTTCTTGACTATTTAAATTCATAAAAAAAAAGGAACTAATAATGTAGTAATATGTAATTTTTTTCATTTTAAATTTTTTTAAATTAGTTTGATGTTCTCATGTTCCATCTTTGCAATGTTGATATATCGTCGTTACATAATTCTAAGCTTAAATCCCTAATTAAATGAACAGGATTTCCACCACCGCCTTCTCTTGAACTTACTGATGCAGTTAAACATAGGTTTATGTTACCCTCAGGATTAATTTTACCATTACTTTGAAGAATAAACTTTTGTTTTTGATTTTTGTCACAATTATTTAATTCAATTGTAGATGAACTTTCAATATTTTCAGCTTCTAAACATACTTTAAAGTGAGAAATATAAAACTCTTTTTCTGCAATTTTACCTTTATTAAACCCTTGATCAACTGCAATTTCACCTTGATAAGAATAACACGTATGAACTTGCATGTTTCTACTTGTATCAGCATTTTCTTTGTAACCCTTCATATCTAAACAATATCCTCTGGAATCATCTAAATTATCAATTAAATAAATTTCAACTTTTTCATTATTTTGGGGAATTATTATTTGATTATTATTCTCCGTTTGTGAAGAGCAAGAAAAATTAATAATTAATAATATTAAGTATATATTCCTATTCATTTTTTTTTTGATTTTGAGTGTATCCATTTAAGAAAATCTTTTTCTGCAAAAGCTACGTCCCAGCTGTTATGATCAATATTTTCATAAATAGTAACTCTTGGATTACCACCTGCTTTCATTATTGCATTAGCCATTTTTAAAGATTGAGTTGGTAGGACAGTTTTATCAAGTGCTCCATGAAAAATCCAAATAGGTACTTTTTTAGCAAAAGAGATTACATTATTAGGATCACCATCACCACAAATTGGTGTAGCTGCAGCAAACATGTTAGGTCTTTCAGCAATTATTGAAAATGTACCCATACCACCCATTGATAATCCACTGACATAAACTTTATTTTTATCAACATCGCCTCGATTTATAAACTCATCCATAAATCTTATAACTAGATCTAAAGCTTGTGATGTTTTTATTTCATAATCAAATTTATAAGGATCATAATTGCCACCCCACCAATCATTTTTTGGAGCTTGTGGGAAAATGACCCATGATTTATATTTTTCTCTATTTTTTTTATTTAAAAATAGATTAGATCCGTGAAATAATTGTAATTCATTATCATTACCTCTTTCACCAGAACCGTGTAAAACTAAATGTACAGGATATTTTTTGTCCTTTTCATAATCTAATGGGGCAAGAACTCTATATCTTAAGGTATCTTCTTCTACAATAAAAAGTTCTTTATCAAATAAGTTTTGCTGAGAAAACAAACAAAACGGCAATAGAATTAATATTAATTTATTAAACATCTTCATCACTCGGTAGTCTTATATTTTCAACCAACTTTATTATTTTTTCAGGTGGAGATGGTGTAAAATTTGAAACTGTAATTGAAACAACTAAATTGATTACCATTGCAATTGTTCCAAAGCCCTCAGGTGAAACACCAAACCACCAATCTTCAGATGATCCACCACCAAACCAACCAAATTTAAATTTTGTCATATAAAACAGCATTGATAAAATTCCAACTAGCATACCAGCAATAGCTCCCTCTTTATTCATTTTCTTATAAAAAATTCCTAAAACAATTGCAGGGAAAAAAGATGCAGCCGCTAATCCAAAAGCTAATGCTACAGTTGCAGCAACAAAGTCTGGAGGATTTATTCCAAAGTATCCGGCAAGTAAAACTGCAAAAAATGCTGAGACTCTTGCAGCTATTAATTCTCCTTTATCGCTGATTTGTGGATTAATCATTCTTTTTATCAAATCATGAGATATTGAAGATGAAATAACAAGTAAAAGACCTGCAGCAGTTGACAATGCAGCAGCAATCGCACCTGCAGCTAGTAATGCAATAACCCAGTTGGGTAATTGAGCAATTTCAGGATTAGCTAAAACCATAATATCCTTATCAATGGTCAATTCATTTAGTTGTTCATCTCCTAAATATTGAATTATATTATCATCATTTTTATCTTCAAACTTTAACAGACCTGTATCTTCCCATTTCTTAAACCAATACGGCATATCTGAATATTCTTTTTCAGAAACAGTTTCAATTAAATTTGTTCTTGCAAATACAGCTATAGCTGGAGCTGTAGTATAAAGAATTGCAATAAATAAAAGTGCCCATCCTGCAGATTTTCTTGCATCGCTAACTTTTTTAACTGTAAAAAATCTAACAATGACATGAGGTAATCCAGCTGTTCCTATCATAAGTGCTGCTGTAATTAAAAATACATCAAGTGTAGATTTTGATCCAGATGTATATTCACTGAAACCTAATTCTTCATGCAGTCCATTCAATTTATCTAATAGATAAACTCCATCAACTGATTCAGAACCAAAACCTAGTTGAGGAATTGGGTTGCCCGTCATTTGAATTGAAATAAAAATTGCGGGCACCATAAAAGCAAAAATTAAAACACAATATTGAGCTACTTGAGTATAAGTGATTCCTTTCATACCACCCAATATGGCATAAAAAAGAACAATTCCCATCCCTATAAAAACACCTGAGTTTATATCAACTTCAAGATATCTTGAGAAAACAATACCTACACCTCTCATTTGTCCAGCTATATAAGTAAAGCAAACAATTAGCGCACAAAATACTGCAACTGTTCGAGCAACATTTGAGTAATATCTATCACCTATAAAATCAGGCACTGTAAATTTTCCAAACTTTCTAAGGTAAGGAGCCAATAAGAGCGCTAATAACACGTATCCTCCAGTCCAACCCATCAAGTAAACTGAGCCATCATAACCTATAAAGGAAATTATTCCAGCCATAGAGATAAATGATGCTGCACTCATCCAGTCAGCCGCTGTCGCCATTCCATTAGCAATGGGATGAACACCTTTACCAGCAATGTAAAATTCATTTGTTGAACCAGCTTTAGACCAAATTGCAATACCTATATATAATGCAAAAGTCAAACCTACGATAATCCAAATCCAAACCTGTAATGACATTTAAAACCTATTTATTTGACCTGTAGAATTTATCAAGTCTGTTCATTAAAAAAATATAAACGAAAATTAATATAACGAATGTATAAATGGAACCTTGTTGAGCAAACCAAAAACCTAGTTTAAACCCAAAAAATTGAATCTCATTTAATTTGTCTACCAGTATTATTCCAAAACCAAAAGAAACAGTAAACCATATCGATAAAAGTATGGTCAAGTATTTAAGATTCTTTTTCCAGTAAATATCAGCTTTATTGTTTTTCATTGTTGTTGTACGTAATTTAGTAATAAATTATTTAATTAAAAGTGAAGAATTTTTATTTTTTAAAAACCCTTTTTACAATAGTTATTCCATTATTGTTCGTTTCATGCGACCATGAAAAAAATATTCAAATAAAAAAAGATGGAATGATATTTATTCAGGGTGGAAAATTTTTAATGGGTGGAGATAATGATGAAGCTAGAAGTGATGAATATCCAAAACATAGTGTAGAAGTTAGTTCTTTTTGGATGGATGAAACTGAAGTAACAAATGCTCAATTCAGAAAATTTATTGAAGAAACAGGGTATTTAACTACAGCTGAACGAAAAATAAATTGGGACGAAATTAAATCTGCTTTGCCACCAGGGACGCCAAAACCTCATGACAGTTTACTTGCTCCAGCCTCATTGGTTTTTAATGAATTTGATACTGAAAATTTAAATGATTATTCAAAATGGTGGTCACTAGTGAGAAATGCAAATTGGAAACAACCTTTCGGTCCTGATAGTGATATTGAAGGAAAAGATAATTACCCTGTTGTTCATGTAAGTTGGGAAGATGCATTAGCATATTGTAAATGGTCAGGAAAAAGATTACCTACAGAAGCTGAATATGAATATGCATCAAGAGGAGGAAAAAAAAATAATATTTATAGTTGGGGTAATACAAAAATTGATGCTGATAAAATACAGGCCAATAGTTGGAATGGTAGTTTTCCATCAAGCAATACAGTTTTAGATAAATTTTATTATTCTTCACCAGTAAAATCATTCTCTCCAAATGGTTATGGCCTTTATGATATTGCTGGAAATGTTTGGGAGTGGTGTTCTGATTGGTATCATTCAGAATATTATTCTATGCTTCCAAAAAAAGGATCGATTAATCCAAAGGGGCCTGAAAATAGTTATGATCCAATGGAACCTTTTAGTGATAAAAAAGTAATTAGAGGTGGAAGTTTTCTATGTAATGATTCATATTGTAGTGGATACAGAAATTCAGCTAGAATGAAAACAACACCAGACTCCAGTTCATTGCACACTGGCTTTAGAACAGTCTACAGCGATTAAAAAGTAAAATGCCCAAACCTTTTGAGATGGAATGGGCATTTAAAACAACAACTAACCAAAAAATATTATGTGTACTTGTTTTATTAAATGCATTAACCATGCCAAACTATTTTATTAAGACTTTTTTAACATATCCATAAATCGAATAACAGTTTTAAACCCTTTTTTTTCGAAATATTTGTTGCTATCAGAAGGACCTGCAGCCAAAATAAAATCACCTCCCCATGCTCCTAAACTTTTTATTTCTCCAGGATAATCAATAAAGAGTTCTTCTTTTATGGTTTTTTTATTTAAGCTTGTTGATAATATTTTTTCATGATTAATAATAAGTTTTTGAAAATCAAGAAGATTCTTACAATCAATAATTTTTTTTGTAAGTGATGAAATTTTATCTAAAACATTATCATCAAATAATACATGCTTATTAAAATAATCAATCTCAATGTTAGTTTTTTGCTTATTGTTTCTGTAAATAAAAAACAAGTTCTCATGAAATGATGGATAAAATTTAATTTTAGAATATTCTGGTTTTTTATTATTTAATTGGTATAATATAGGTTTGTTGACAATTGATGAGGCAATGTCATATCCACTACCATTACTTACAGACCATAGAAGATCAAAAGGATCTATTTTTGCCCATTTTGATAAGTTACTAATTAGAGTTGATGATGATCCAAGCCCCCATTCTTTATTAAAATTCATTGAGGATTCTATATCGTAACCAATATTTAAATTAAAGAGCTTAGAATTAAATTTTTCAATATTTAAAAGTAGTTTTTGTAAAAACAAAACCTCATTTGTAGGCTTAGTTAAAAGAGTAAGATCTGATAATAGAAACTCAGCTTGAAGCCACAAATTTTTATTATTATCAAAGCTTTTCCATTTTAAAATATTTTCATCAATTTCATTAACTTTTAAACTTTGATAATAATTTGTTGGGACACAAAGAGCTTTAGCACCCTTTAAAATAAAGTATTCACCTGTTATTAAAAGTTTACCATGACTTTTAAAAATTAAGCTCATCTTTTCTTAATTTTTTTAATGCTTTTTCAGCTGATCTAAAGCTTACTTTGTTTTTTTTGAAATACTCAACCAAAACTTTTTTTTCACTACTATTCGCACTTAATGAATTTAAAATATTGATAAGATGCATTTTCATATGCCCCAGCTGAATTCCAGATGTTATTAAAGACCTAATTGCAGCAAAATTTTGAGCTAGTCCAGCAACCGCTATGATTCTCATTAACTCTTTTCCATTAGGGTTTTTTAATAATTTGAGAGACCATTTAACTAAGGGGTGAAGATTTGTAATTCCTCCAATACTACCAACAGCTAATGGAATTTCAATCCAATATATAAACTTATCTTTTTCAATTTTAGCATGAGTTAAGCTAGAGTATTGGCCATCCTTTGACGCATATGCATGGGCGGAAGCTTCAACAGCCCTGAAATCATTTCCAGTTGCAATAACAACAGAGTCTATTCCGTTCATTATACCTTTATTATGAGTAACTGCCCGACCAATATCTTTTTTTGCAATTTCGATTGCATCTACAAATTTTTGTGCAAACTTTTTAGGTTCTCTAATATCTCCATTTTGTAAATCACTTAAACTACAACTTACTTCTGCTTTAACAATGCAATTTGGAACATAGTTAGAGAGGATACTCATAACAATATCTAATTCTTCATTTTCATTAAATAAATTTGATTCCAAAAACTCTGTTTCAAGTGTTTTAGCAAATTGTTCTAAACAGGAATTAATAAAATTAGCACCCATTGAGTCTACAGTATTAAATTCAGAACTCAGTTGATAATAATTTTTAATTTCAGATGTTTTATCAATTATATCAATATTCAAAATCCCCCCGCCTCTTTCTTGCATATTTTTAGAAATTTCGGAACAATCAGTAATTACTTTTTGTTTAATTATTTTAAAAAATTTAAAAAGCTTTTTTTTATCTCCATTGTATTTGAAATGAACTTGTCCTGATTTTACAACATTTAAAATTTCAGTTTTAAAACCACCTCTTTTTGACCAAAACTTAGCAGATTTACATGCGGCTGCAACAACTGAGCTTTCTTCAATTGCCATTGGAATTGTAAAATTCTTATTATCAATTATAAAATTTGGAGCAATCCCTAAAGGAAGAAAAAAATTTGTAATTGTATTTTCAGCAAATTCATCATGAATTTTTTGAAGTTCAATATCATTAGTCCAATAGTTTTTTAATAGTTTTTTGTCAGAATCTAAGGAATTGAAAAAATTATCAATAACCCAGTCAATTTTTTCGTTCTTAGTAAGTTTTGAAAAACCTTCTTTCATGGAATTAAGCAAAGATAGTTATTGTTAAATTCTTTTAATAAACATATATTTAAATATCAATAATTTTTTGTCATGAATAAATCTATAAATAATGTATTTTTTTTAGTATTAATTCTTTTTTTTAGTGTTAGCTGTAAATCTGATAAATCTGAATATGAGCAGCCAAATATAATATATATTTTAGCTGACGATCTTGGCTATGGTGAGTTAGGATCATTTGGTCAGACAGAAATTGAAACACCCAACATAGATAGATTAGCTGAGGAAGGAATGATTTTTACTGATCACTATTCAGGATCTCCGGTTTGTGCTCCTGCTCGAAGTGTTCTAATGACTGGAATGCATACTGGAACATCTCCGATTAGAGACAACAGTGAATGGGGAGAGAGAGGGGATGTTTGGAGTTTTAAATCTATGTTAGATAACCCTGAGTTGGAAGGACAACGTCCTTTACCAGATTCTACAGTAACAGTTGCACAAGTTCTTAAAAATAATGGATATAAAACTGGAATGGTAGGTAAATGGGGTTTAGGTGCTCCACATACTAATAGTATTCCGACCAAAAAAGGTTTTGATTTTTTTTACGGATATAATTGTCAAAGAATTGCTCATTCATATTATCCAACCCATTTATGGAAAAATGAAGAGAGAGAATATTTAGATAATTATTTAGTTGAGAAAAAAGAGCACCTTGATAAAGGAGCTGATATATATAATCTGGACAGTTATGCAAAATACAATCAAAATGATTATGCTCCAACATTGATGCATAAAGAAGCTCTTAATTTCATTGATGAAAATAAAAATGAAAAATTCTTTCTTTATTATGCATCATTAATTCCCCATTTAGCTTTACAAGCTCCAAAAAGATGGGAAGAATATTATAGAAATAAATTTGGAAAAGAGGAGCCCTATATAGGCAGACAATATTATCCAGCCTTAACCCCAAAGGCAACATATGCTGCAATGATTTCTTATTTAGATGAGCAGGTAGGGGAAGTTGTTGAAAAATTAAAAGAAATTGGAAAGTATGAAAACACATTGATAATTTTCACAAGTGACAATGGACCAACTTGGTTGAATCAAGTTGATACAGATTTTTTTAATAGTGCTGGAAAATTAAATGGTTCAAGTGATAGATTAAAAGGAAGTGTAAATGAAGGAGGTATTAGGGTTCCAATGATTGCAACTTGGCCAAATATCATAAAGAAAAAAACAAAAACAAATCATATATCAGCATTTCATGACTTTTATGCAACTGTTTGTGATATACTTGGCATTGAAAAACCAAAAGCTGTAAATGGATTAAGTTTTCTTCCTACTTTAAAAAGTGAAAATCAAGAAAAGCATCAATATTTGTATTGGGAAATTGCTAATAAAGGAGGTCAGCAAGCGATTAGATATAATAATTGGAAAGGTCTTAAAAAAAATCTTCAAAAAGGAAAACAAAAACTTCAACTTTTCAACTTAGATAATGATATAGAAGAGCTAAATGATGTTTCTGACGAAAATCAGAATATTGTAGATCAATTAGAAAAATTTTTAGTTCAGGCAAGAACAAAGCCCACCCTAAAAACATTTGAAATAAAAGCATTAGATAATTAAAATGACAAAAACTATTGTAATCTTAGCAGCCGGAATGTCCTCTAGAATGAAAAAATCAATTGATTCTGATATTGATGATTCTAAGGCAGATGAAGCAAATAAAAAAAGTAAATCATTAATAACTTTTGGAGATAAACCATTTATATATTTTCTTCTAAAAAATATAGTTGAAGCTGGTTTTGAAAATGTAATAATGGTTGTTGGAAAAGATTTTGATGATTTTAAAAAACAGCTTGATAATCTTAATTTCAATAACAAGTTAAAAATAGAATATGCTATTCAAAAAATACCTAAAGATAGAGTTAAGCCTTTTGGAACTGCTGATGCTGTTTTTCAAACAATGGACCAGATTGAAATTTTAAAAAATTCAAGTTTTTGTGTTTGTAATAGTGATAATTTATATTCAACGAACTCTTTAAGAACAATCCGTGAAAATGCTTATGAAAATGCTGTATTAGCATATGATAGAGATTCATTAAATTTCCCTAAAGAAAGAGTTTCATCATTTTCTATTTTAATGACGGATGATAATTTTAACCTTTTAAATTTTATTGAAAAACCTACACAAGAACAAGTAGATCAAAATCTTGATAGTAATGGTAAAATTAGGGTAAGTATGAATATTTTTAAGTTTAATGGACTCCAAGCTTTTGATTTCATAAAGAATTGTCCAATTAACCCCATTAGGAACGAAAAAGAATTACCAAGTGCAATAGTTAATATGATAAATGAAAACGATCTTTATATGAAGGGAATTCCTATTGCTGAACATGTCCCTGATTTAACTTCAAAAGCAGATATAAACATAATTCAAAAATTAATTGAACAATAAATATGTGTATGTATGCAGTAATAAAGTATTGGAATAATTATATAAATTTATAAAGTGATAGAATTAAGTTTAATAGATAAAAGTATTATAATTTTCTTTTTTGTTTTAGTGCTTGCTATTGGATTTGCTGTTTCTAAAAAATCTTCAAAAAATACTACTGAATACTTTCTTTCTGGAAGAACATTACCCTGGTGGCTTCTTGGTTTGTCAATGGTAGCTACAACATTCTCAACAGACACTCCAAATTTAGTAACTGACATTGTAAGGACTAATGGAGTTTCAGGAAATTGGGTTTGGTGGGTTTTTCTTTTAACCGGTCTTTTAACGGTATTTGTATATGCAAAACTTTGGAGAAGATCTGACGTTTCTACTGATATGGAATTTTATGAACTTAGATATAGTGGAAAAGCAGGTAGATTTTTAAGAGGATTTAGGTCTGTTTATTTAGGTATAATTTTTAATGTTTTAGCTATGGCCGGAGTTACATTAGCTGCAATTAAAATTGGAGCAATAATGCTTGATTTATCTGCTCTAGAAACAGTTCTATACGCAGGTGGTGTAACGCTTGTTTTTAGTACAGTTGGTGGTTTTAGAGGAGTAGTTTACACGGACTTTATTTTATTTTTTACTGCTATGGCAGGTTCAATTGGGGCAGCTATTTATTTAGTTAATTTACCTGAGGTTGGAGGTATATCTGCTGTTATAAGTAATGAAAATATAGCTGATAAAATTTCAATTTTTCCTGATATTTCTGACAAAGAAACGTTAATTACTTTATTAATAATTCCTTTTGCAGTTCAGTGGTGGAGCTCATGGTATCCTGGAGCAGAGCCTGGTGGCGGAGGTTATATTGCTCAACGAATGCTTGCTGCAAAAAATGAAAACCATGCATTGGGAGCTACATTATTTTTTAATATTATGCATTACGCATTAAGACCTTGGCCATGGATTATAGTTGCATTAGCATCGCTTGTTGTATTTCCTGATATTGATTCAATTAGTCAAGCTTTTCCAAATGTTGCTGAAGATAAATTAGGTCAAGATTTGGCATATCCTGCGATGTTAACAATGTTACCTAAAGGCCTTTTAGGTCTTGTTTTAGCATCTTTGGTTTCTGCATATATGTCAACAATTTCAACTCATTTAAATTGGGGTTCGTCTTATGTTGTAAATGATTTTTATTTACAATTAATTAATAAAAATGCATCTCAAAAAGAATTAGTAAATGTAGGCAGGATTTCAGTTGTAATTTTAATGATAGTAAGTTCTATTATTGCTATTTCCCTTAATAATGCATATCAGCTTTTTGATATAATATTAATGTTTGGAGCTGGAACCGGATCAATATTTATTTTGAGGTGGTTTTGGTGGAGGATAAATGCTTGGAGTGAAATTGCTGCAATGTTAAGCTCGGGATTAATTTCAATTGCATTAACTAATGAAACTATATTTAATTTAATTTTTAATGATGATGGATTTCCAGTCTACATGAAATTCCCTTTTATTGTTGTAGTAACTACAATTATATGGCTTATAGTAACATTTGTTACACCCTCTGATGATAATGAAACCTTAGTAAAATTTTATAATAAGACCAATCCTGGTGGGCCAGGCTGGAATTATATAAAAAAGAACAATGATGATATTAAAAAATTAAAAGATAGTTGGATAGTTCCTCAAGGAATTCTATGTATGGTCATTGGCTGTATAACTATTTATTCAGCTTTATTTTCAACAGGATACTTTATTTATGGTGAAACAAATTCTGCTTTGTTATGTTTATTAATAACTGTAAGTTCTTCTTTTTTACTTTTTAAATATGCTAAAAAACTTATTTCATAAAAATTATGAATAAAAAATCTATTAAATATAAAAACCCTGGCTCATCTTCTATAACAAGATTTGAAAGAATTCATACTGAAATATTTGACGATAAAAAAAATGCTGAATTTTTAATTGCGAAGGAAATTAAGAAACTAATTGAAAAAAATAATAAAAAAAATAAAACAACTGTTTTAGGTCTAGCAACAGGGTCTTCACCCCTTGGAGTTTATAAAAGTTTAATTGATTTCCATAAAAATGAAAAACTTAGTTTCAAAAATGTAGTAACATTTAATCTTGATGAGTATTATGGATTAGAAAAAGATCATAAACAAAGTTATCATCATTTTATGGATGAAAATCTTTTCAACCACATAGACATAAAAAGAACTAATATTAATATTCCAGATGGTTTTATAGATAAAAAAAATATTGATAAGTATTGTAAAGAGTACGAAAAAAAGATTGAATCTTTAGGTGGTATTGATATTCAAATCTTAGGTATTGGAGTAAATGGACATATCGGATTTAATGAACCTGGTTCAAATTTAAATTCAATAACAAGGTTGGTTAAATTAGATTACCAAACAAGAAATGATGCGAGACTTGATTTTAATGGTATAAAAAATGTTCCTACATCTGCAATAACAATGGGAATTAAAACAATTTTAAATTCAAAGAGAATAATATTAATTGCGTGGGGTCAAGGAAAATCAGAAGCCATCAGAAGAGCAGTTGAGTTGAGAAAAAATATCAAAATACCTGCTAGTCTTTTGCAATCTCATAATAATACAACATTTATTTTAGACAATCTTTCATCAGCACTTCTTACAAGAATTTCGCAACCTTGGCAAGTTGGACAATTATCATTAGATGATGAAATGATTACTAGATCAATTCACTGGTTATCTGGAAAAACTGAAAAACCTATTTTAAGATTAACTGAACAAGACTACAACCAAAACAATCTCTCAGACTTATTGGTTGATAAATCTCATTATGATCTTAACTTAAATGTTTTTAATAAGCTACAAAGAACAATTACTGGATGGCCTGGAGGTAAGCCTAACGAAGATGATACATATAGACCAGAAAGAAAAAATCCGGATAAAAAGAGAGTTATTATTTTTAGTCCTCATCCCGATGATGATGTTGTTTCAATGGGTGGCACATTCGATAGATTAGTAAGCCAAGGCCATGATGTTCACGTAGCTTATCAAACGTCTGGAAATATTGCTGTATCTAACGAAGAGGTTTTAAAGTTTGTTGAATTATATGAAGATTTTTTTGATAGATCCTCAAATTTTATAAAAGAATTAAAGGATTTATTGTCTGATCAAAAGAAAATAATTAAAGATCTTAGAGTTAGAAAGTTAGCATCACTTATAAGACAAAAAGAATCATTAGCAGCTACAAGATTCATTGGTTTAAATGATTCTAATGTTCATTTTATGGGATTACCATTTTATGAAACAGGTCAAATAAAAAAGAATAAACCTGGTTCTGCTGACTTAAAAATGATGTGTGATTTAATCAAACTAATTAAACCTCACCAGATTTTTGCAGCTGGTGATTTAGCTGATCCGCATGGAACACATAAAGTATGCATAGAGTTATTATTTGATTCTCTTAAAAAGTTAAAAAAACTTGATTTCATGAAAGATTGTTGGGTTTGGCTTT
>OCZA010000146.1_pt1 | contig 24622 bp, 27 predicted proteins | sample 1539021 | NCBI WGS metagenome assembly OCZA01 (sample SAMEA2619376, study PRJEB22493) | marine metagenome | biome: marine biome (ENVO:00000447); feature: surface water layer (ENVO:00002042); material: "saline water (ENVO:00002010), including plankton (ENVO:xxxxxxxx)" | depth 5 m | reverse complement strand
AAAACACCTGAGGACACTTGAATAATAAGGTATCTCATGGCTGCATTCCTTGAGGCTAGAGTATTACCAGCAAAAACAATAAATACTGAAGTTAGGGCAGTTGCTTCCCACCAAATAAAGAGACTAAAAAAGTCACCAGCATGAAGAGCTCCTATAGCAGATCCAGCATAAGCTAGGGTTGCCATTTGCTCCATTAAATTTTTATTATGCCAGCTAAAAATTATAACTAAAACTGCAGCAATATGAAAAATTATAGCAAATGGAAATGTTAAACTATCTGATTGATACAATATTAAATTTAAGCCAAGGATGTCCCATTCTAAAAATATTCCATAACCATTGAACAATGATAAGGAAGAAAGAAAAACAGATAACAACATTACAGGATGCCTAAAATAGTTAGGAATGACAGGCAGAACTATTGAAAACAAAATCATCACTAAACCTGGAATCATATTACTCATCATAATAATCCTCCTTTCTCATCAAAAATTTCCTAAGCCACTTTCCAACTAAAACAATAAAAACAAAACTTATGAAACCAAAAAAAGCAGGAAAGCCATAAATTTCTTCAAATGAAAAATATCCATGCCTATGAAAAGTAAAATCTAATAAGATTAATAATATTGAAATAATAAGGATATATTTTGTAAAAATTTCACCGAATTTTTTTAAATCATTTTTTTTCATTTAGGTGATCACCCTGTTAACATTATGAATAAAGTAATCTGAATAAAAAAATAAAATCAAACACCCAATACCTGTAATTACCGGTGGCCAAACAGTCAATGGTGATTTAATAAGCTTAATTTCTTTTTTTCTAGTTTGGGTAAAACCTATTACGACAGGTTGCAAGAGATAGTAAATATTTAAAAGTGATGATACTCCTAAGATAATTGCAACAAATATAAATTCTCGCTCTAAAGAACCCATAATTAAATAAAATTTACTCCATGAACCAATAAATGGTGGTACCCCAATTATTGATAATGCTCCAAGGGTATAGGCCACAAATATTAAAGGTAATTTAAAACCTAAGCCTTTGAGTTCACTAACTTTTTTTATATGTGCTGTAACATAAATAGCTCCTGCGCAAAAAAATAAAGTAATTTTTCCTAAAGCATGTGTAATTATATGGAATGAGGCTCCTTTAATTGCCAAAGATGAGGCCAAAGCAGCTCCTAAAATTATATAAGAGAGTTGGCTTATGGTAGAATATGCCAATCTAGCTTTTAAATCATCCTTGGTAATAGCTATAATACTTGAGGCCATAATAGTAAAACAAGCCAACCAAACTAGCCAATCAGAACTGTTAGTTTGAAGAAGATAATCAGGTCCAACAATGTATACAATTACTACTAGGAAACTAAAAACTCCTGCTTTAACAACTGCAACAGCATGGAGCAAAGCAGATACTGGAGTGGGAGCAACCATAGCTGCTGGTAACCATCTGTGGATAGGCATAATAGCTGCCTTTCCAATACCAAAAACAAGTAAAGCAATTAAAAATGACAGATACTCTGTAGGAAATTTATTAATTAAAATTCCTCCATCTTGAAAATTTAAGGTTCCTGTTTCAAGCCATATCCAAAAAATAGCTGGGAGGAAAAAGATAAGAGATGTTCCCACTAAAATTGATAAATAAAGTCTACCAGCGGACTGAGATTCAGAGTTTTGTTTATGTCCTACCAGAGGAAAGGTTGAGAAAGTTAATATCTCATAGAATATAAAGAGAACTAAAAGGTTTCCCGACCATGCTATTGACAATGCTGCATGAATAGCAATCGAGTAAAAGATAACAAATCTTGTTTGATTTTTTTCACCAGCTCCTCTCATGTACCCGATAGTATAAATAGATGCCATTATCCATAGAGAAGAAGCGACTAAGCTAAAGATAGAACCGAGAGGAGTTACTCTAAAAGTAAAATCAACTCCTTCAAACAAATTAAAAAGGGTAATTTCAAATATCTCATTAGATTGAATTCCATGAAAGACCCTAAGGCTTATTATTAAAGTCACTATCCCCCCTATTATTCCAAAAGAGTCTCTTAAATTATTATTGTATCTAGTAAGATAAGAAAAAAGAGCTGCAATTAAAGGAGTGGCTATACCTAAAAGTAACAAGAAAGAATTACTCATTTTTGTAATCCTTGAGTGAGGTAATCAGCCGATAAAGTTGAAAATTCGATAATTGGAGATGAATATATACCAAATAAGATAATTGAGATTGTAATTATCCAAATTGGAAAATAGATACTAGGATCCTCTTTTTCTGGCTTTGGTTTAATGTCTGAAAACCACATTTGTTCAACTATTTTCCAAAAATAAACAACTGCTAATGCAGAACTTACAGCTACTAAAGCAATTGGGATATACATTTGATTGATATAAAGGGCCTGAAAAAGATATAGTTTTGAAATAAAACCATTTGTCAGAGGTAGGCCAATGAGAGATAGCCCACAAATCAATAAAGCAAATGAAGTGATAGGATATTTATAACCAAAGCCCTTAATGCTAGATAAAGTCACCCTATCCTTATAAAGAATAGCGAAGTAGCCTACTGACATAAATAAGCCTCCTTTTATTAAAGCATGATTAAATATGTGAACAAATCCTGAGGTAATACCACTATGATCCCTAAGGCTGAAAGCTAGAGTGATATAACCTATTTGAGCTATAGAAGAAAAAGCTAAAAGTTTTTTTATATCGTCTTGGTAAATTGCTATTAATGTTCCAATAAATATTGCTATCACCGATAATGGAAATAAAATAAAATCTAAGAAAATAATTAAATAATTTTCATATATAGTAAATACCTCAAATAGAAGTCTTGCAAAAAAATAAAGTATAGTTTTAGTTGCCAAAGCAGCCAGAAGAGTCGACACAGCAGAGGGTGCATAGCTATAAGCAGCCGGAAGCCAGATATGTAATGGAAATATTGCAGCTTTCACCATTAAACCAATAAGCATAAATGACATTCCAGCAAAAATTGCAAGTTGGCCCTCAGAGTATTGAGATAATTGTATGATTAGATCATTCATATTTAATGTGCCGGTCATTGCATAGGCAAAGCCCACTCCAATCACATAGAATGTTGCGCCTATTGCACCTATGATGAGATAGTTAAAGGCAGCAAGTAAGGCTTTACGATTTAGTCCAGCCCCAAGAGAGATAAGAGAAATAGAGGCTAATGCAGAAATTTCTAAGAAAACAAATAAGTTGAAGATATCATTTGTAAGAATAATTCCATTCAAACTTCCAATTGCCAATAACCATAAAGAATAGGCTTTACCAGTGTCCTCAGCTTCTATTTCATTTAAAAATATTTTTCTAGAGTAAAAAGTTGAAATAAGTACAAAACTAGAAAACAAAATTTGTAAACCACTGTTAACCCCATCAATTTTAAAAGATATTCCCCAAGGTGGTTCCCAGTTTCCAAACTCATAAATAATGATTTTTGAGATAGACACTTCTTCAATAAGATGGAGAGATAGAGCTAAATGAAAAACTAGAACAATCATCGAAATTATCCATGGCCATATCTTAGAAGGCATGAATGCAATAATGGCTGAAGCTATTAAAGGTAAAACAACAACTAAGGCAGGGGCATCATCTAAAAATAAATCAAACATTTATTTATCTGACTTCAGCTCCAAGTTCTCTATTTCTTTTTCCTCAATTGTTCCATAATTTTTGTATATTTGTAAAACTAAAGCTAAACCCAAGGCAGATGTAGCCACACCTACTACAATTGCAGTGAGTATTAAAACATGTGGTAGAGGATTTGAGTAGACACTTAAAGATTTTGTTAATATTGGGGCAGTACCATCAAGAACTTTTGCCAGAGATACAAAGAATACAAATACAGCAGTTTGGAAGATAGCTAGCCCTACTATTTTTTTTAAATAATTTTGACTGGTAATAATTATAAAAAGCCCTCCCATCATTAGTAAAATGAAAGCAAAGTGGTTCCAAAAATAAATAAAATTATTCATGAGACTCCTGAAATGAAGCAAATGAATGATAAAGAGCAATCATAACTGTCGCTACAGTAATGCCGACACCTAGTTCAACTAGAATAATACCAATATGTTGGCCCGAAGAGGGGTTAGTAGATAAAACATTATAGTCCAAGTACATTCCATCAAGAAAAATAGATAGAATTCCCACACCTGCGTATAATAAAACACCAACACACATGAGATATCTGTTAACCATTACTGGGACTAAAGTTTCTCCTTTAGCTAGACCAAATATCATCGAGTAAAGGATAAAAGCCGCGGCTACAATTACGCCAGCTTGAAAACCACCACCTGGTCCATAATCTCCGTGAAATTGTACGTAAAGACCAAAAATTATAATAGGAGCAAAAAGAACTTTGCTAACAACACTTAATACAGGGCTTGATGAAATTTTATCTCTCATTTTTTTTCTTTATTCTTAAATTTTGTTTTGCGATTGAGCGTATTACTAGTTAGTAGAACAATTACTCCTAAACCTGCTGTAAATATGACTATAGTTTCTCCAAGAGTATCAAAACCTCTGTAACTAGCCAAAATATTAGTCACAACATTAGGAATATGAAAAAAATCCTTACTTTCTTTTATATACTCAGGAACAACATGAAGATGAATAGGAGCATTTGGGTCACCTAATAATGGAAGGTTAGATATAATTAATATTAGGACAAGCGATATTGATATTGCTAAAATAATACTGGGAAACAAATTTATTAATTTATTTTTTTTTCCCTCGGGTAGTTTTGCTGCAGCCATAACCATTAAAATAGTAGAGATCCCCGACCCCACAGCTGCTTCAGTAAAGGCAACATCAACAGCATCTAAATTGACGTAAATAGCTGAGCAAAGTAAAGTGAATGCTCCTGTTAGAGCGACAATACCTATCAAAGAGGTAGATTTAAAAATAAAAAAAGTAGTTATTAACAATAAAGAAATTAGAAAAAAGTTTATTAATAAAAAGTTCATTTTTTGATTTTAGCTTTTGGTTTATGGCCTGACTCATAAGCAAATAGAGAGATAGCATGGCTTGTAACGGGACTCGTAAATAAAAGAAATATTGGTATTAGAACTAGTTTTAGGCTTAATAAACTAAAACCTGAGTATATGATTAAAGCTAGAACAATAAATCCTGATCCCAGAGTGTCTATTAACCCAGCAGCATGAATTCTACTAAATACGTCAGGAAGTTTTATTAACCCAAGACTACCTGATAAGATAAAAAAACAACCAAGAATTAATGAAATAATTGAGAAAAGTTCTATGAAATTATATGACATTAGTTTTTTTATTTTTTATTTTGTAATACCTTAAAATTGCTATGGTTCCCAAGAAGTTCAGCAATACATACATAAGGGAAATATCGACAAAATCAGGTCTGTTAAAAGCAAAGCCATGTACGCTAATGCCAATAGCTATAATTGTACCTATACTTGAAATAGAAAGTATTCTATCAAATGGGGTTGGTCCTTTTATGGCCCTTACTAAACACATAAATACAGAGATCCCTAAAATCGACAATGTTAAAAAAAATATCATTTATCTAAGCCAGTAATTACTTTATCCATATCTTCTGATTGTAAATCTTCAGATAATTTTTTATTTAAAGCATGAACAAGAAGAGTCTTTTTTTCTACTTCTATTGTAACCGTTCCTGGAGTAAGAGTTATTGCATTAGCATAGTTAGCAATACCTGTTGTACTTTTTTGAGAAGCTTTGATCCTGAACAATTGTGGTGCAAATTTTCCATTCCAAATTAAAGCAGTTGTAATGATGCCTGATTTAAAAATTTCTTTAAAAAGCCATAACCAATAGAATGGTAATTTTAAAATTAATTTAATAGGAAGGGAGTCTTCTTCTAAGGCATTAGCTCTATAGGACATCCAGATTACGAATAGAACACTTACAAGACCAAAAAATAATAATAATGTTTTTAAATATCCCGATAATACAAGCCATAACACAAAAAGTATTATGAAATAAACTATGAAAGATAATGTCTTAAGTGAATCTTTATACTGTTTAGCCACTGGGAGCTATTATGAGAATAAATCGCCTTCTGTAAACACTGCAGTATTCATATCCTTGACGTAAAGCTTACCTTGATCAGACTTAAATCGAGAAACTTCAATAAAGCCTCCTTTAACTGCAATTTCGATGTTTTCGGCGTTTATTGAAATAATCTGACCAGGAAAGTGTTCTGCACTTTGTTGATCATTAAATTTTGTATCAACAAAAGTGAATTCATCTCCCATAAACTCTGCCCATGCCCCTGGTTGTGGGTTGCAACCTCTTATAAGATTGTAAATTTCTCTTCCTGGTTTTTTCCAATCTATTCTGGCATCTGCTTTTTTACACCATGACTCATAAGTTGCCTTAGTTTCATCTTGTACAATACGTGGAGGATTACCTGCTTCCATCATATCAGCTGCTTCAATACACGCATCTACCCCTAAAGGGAAAATCTTAGAAAAATAAACATCTCCTAGAGTATCGTCAGGACCTATTTCAACTTCTTTTTGAAGAAGAATTTCTCCCTCATCTAAGCCATCATTAGGATAAAATATTGTCAAACCTGTTTTGGTAGCACCTCCTATAATAGGCCAGTTAATTGAGCTTGGACCTCTGTGAAGTGGGAGTAAAGATGGATGAAAGCAAATAGAACCATGTTTAGGAATATCTCTAGCTCCTTCGGGGACAAATATTGTGACGTATGCCATTACACACAAATCAGCATCATGAGATTTTATTTGATCAAGAACTTCTTGGTCTTTGAAGTTTGATGGTTGAAAAACAGGAAGGCCTACGCTTTGTGCATAATCTTTTACTGGATCAGCTGGCTTACCCTCTTTATCAGGAGCACAATAAACTGCTACCACGTCATGATTTGTCTCTGTATGAAATTTTTCTAAAGCGCTTTTACCAAATGCTTGTTGTCCCATTAAAATAATCTTCATATTTATCTCCTCTATTTAATTAGTTTAAACTGCTCCAGCTTCTTTTACAGCTTTAATTTCATCGTCTGTCATATTACAAAATTCTTTTAAAATTTCATCAGTATGTTCTCCTAATAAAGGTGAACGTTTTACTATTGCTGGTGAGTCAGATAATTTAATTGGATTTCCTACTGTTAAATATTTTCCCCTTACTGGATGGTCAACTTCAACTACTGTTCCTGTTTCCCTTAAACCAGGGTCTTCTGCTATTTCTTTTAATGAAAGAATTGGTCCTACTGGTATATCAAGAGGATTACATACATCCATGACTTCAAACTTCGTTTTAGTCATCGTCCAGGCCTCGATAGTATTAAAAATTTCGTTTAAACGAGGTAGTCGAAGAGCTGGGGTAGAATAATTTTCATCTTCTTTCCACTCAGGCTTTCCAATAACATCACAGACTTTTTCCCATACAGCTGCCTGTGTTATAAAGTAAGTATAGGCATTGGGGTCTGTCTCCCATCCTTTACACTTTAAAATTCTACCTGGTTGGCCACCACCGGAGTCATTTCCAGCTCTGGGGGTTGCCTCTCCAAAAGGAATATCTTCACCAAATTGGGAATATTCTTTGAGAGGTCCTTTTTCTAATCGTTGTTGGTCACGCAGCTTTACGCGACAAAGATTTAAAACTCCATCTTGCATAGCAGCAGATACTCTTTGTCCTTTTCCAGACTTTTCTCTGTGAAATAAAGCTGTGACAATTCCTAAAGCTAAATGAAGACCTGTGCCACTATCACCGATTTGGGCTCCTGTAACCATTGGCACCTCACCCAGCATACCTGTTGTGGAAGCAGAACCTCCAGCACATTGGGCCACATTCTCATAAACTTTACATTCTTCATACTGCCCTGGTCCAAAACCTTTTACAGAGGCATAAATCATACGAGGATTAATCTCTTGAATTTTCTCCCATGAAAAACCCATTCTATCTAGGGCGCCGGGGGCAAAATTTTCAACCATCACATCACATTCTTTGATGAGTTGAGTAAAAATTTTAGAACCTTCTGGTTTTTTAGGATTAAGAGTAATACTTCTTTTATTAGAATTGAGCATCGTGAAGTAAAGACTATCAGCTTCAGGAACGTCTCTTAGCTGACCACGAGTAGCATCTCCTACTCCGGGTCTTTCAACTTTAACTACATCCGCACCAAACCAAGCAAGAAGTTGAGTACAAGTAGGTCCTGATTGAACATGAGTCATGTCCAATACTTTTACACCTTTAAGAGCTTCCATTATTTCAACCTACCTTATTATTTGTACATTGTCTGGTTTTTAGTACCAGGAGCAAACTCTTCTTTATCCACCCAAATATTTACAATTGCAGGTATCCCAGATTTAACTGCTTCTCTTGCTCTTTGAAGTGCAGGCTGGATATCTTTTGCTTCTCTAACCGCCTCTCCATGACCACCAAAGATTTTTGCAAACTCATCAAAGTTAACGTCGCCCAGAATATTTCCAACATTACCTTTTTCTTCTCCGTATTTCATAATCTGACCAAATCTAATTTGATTTTGAGCAGAATTATTACCTATTACAGTTAGGACTGGTGCTTTGTGACGAACAAATGCTTCAAAGTCCATTCCCGTCATAGAAAAGGCTCCATCTCCACAATATAGAAGAATTTCTTTATCAGGAGCAGCTAGCTTAGCAGCTAAAGCATACGGAACTCCAACACCCAATGTTCCTAATGGACCTGGATCCATCCAAGCTCCTGGTTGTCTTGGCTGAACTGCTTGAGCGCTGATTGTTACAACATCACCGCCATCGCCTATATATATAGTGTCATCATTTAAAAATTGATTTAACTCCCAAGCAACTCTGTATGGGCTAATTGGGGATTTTTCTGTGGTAAAGGTAGGCATTAACTTCTCAAGAGCGGCTTCTTCTCCAGCTCTTAACTCGTTAAACCAGTCTGATCTATCTTGTTTAGTTCCAGCTTCAGAAATAGCTTTTAGAGTAGTTCCTATATGTCCTACTAAACCTAATGAAATGTCTCTATTTTTACCAACAGTTCTGTAGTCCATATCAATTTGAATAACAGTAGCATTTGGATTTAATCTTTTGCCGTATCCCATTCGGAAATCAAAAGGGGTTCCCACAATTATAATACAATCTGATTTTGTAAAAGCATTTCTTCGAGTTCTATGAAAATGATGTGGGTCTCCAGGAGCTAAAGAACCTCTAGCTGCTCCGTTAAGGTATGCGGGTATATTTAAATTTCTTACAAATTCAACTGCATCATCAGTAGATTGACATGTCCAAACTTGTTGTCCTAACAAAACACATGGTCTTTCTGCTTTTGAAATAATATCTGCAGCTTTTTGAACATCAACAGGATCTGCTAATGTTTTGGATGAAGCACTATATTTTCCAGTTTCAGGAAGAACAGCTTTGCTGATAGGTATTGAGGAGTCTAAAATATCACGAGGTATCTCTAAAAAAGATGGTCCGAACGATCCATTTCTAGTTTCTCTAAATGCCATTGAAACCATATCTGCACATCTTTCAGTAGACATAACAGTGGATGCAAATTTAGTAATTGGCTGCATCATGTCTACGTGAGGGAGATCTTGGAGAGATCCCATTTTATGTTGGGTAAGAGAACTTTGTCCACCAATCAAGAGCATAGGGATTTCTGCTCTAAATGCATTTGCAACTCCAGTAAGAGCATGTGTAGTTCCAGGACCAGCTGTGACAACTGCGCAACCTGGTTTTCCTGTCATTCTTGCATAACCATCGGCTGCATGAGAGGCAACTTCTTCATGCCTAACATCGATAATTTTAATTCCTTCATTTAAACATCCATTGTAAATATCAATTATGTGGCCACCACATAGTGTATAAATAACTTCAACTCCCTCTGCTTTAAGGGCCTTAGCTACTAGCTCACCGCCAGTTATCATTTGTTCATTAGTTCCTGTAGACATAGTTAACCTCTCTCTGGTGGTATAATGTATACCAGATTTATTGAAGTTTCAAAGAATTTTGGTTTAGGAATGAATGCTTTCTTGTATTTTTTCAACAAGTGTTAAAGCATGGTTTTTCAGAAGTTTTTCTGCTTTTACCCCCTGTCCTGCGACAAGAGATTTGATTATATCATTATGTTCATCTATTGACTTAACTGATCTGTCAGACTCAATGATGAATTTTTTTCTTAAATATTGTAGGTGTATGAGTTGGGATTCTAATATCTCACCCATTAATCTTACCTTTGTTAACTTCATTATACGCTCGTGAAACTTAATATTATCATTTGAGTAGTTATCTAAATCAGACAAAACATTCTGCTTAGAGTATTGGCAATATTTGTTAAGTGTCTCTATTTCTTCTTTATTGGAATTTTTAATAATAAGATGAGCCGCATATCCCTCCAGTCCTGCCCAGACAGTTACAATATCAATAAGCTCTTTTTTAGATTTTCTATGAACAAAAACACCTCTTCTTGGAACTGTTCTGACAATGCCATCTTGTTCTAATTTAGCAATAGCTTCACGAATAGGAGTTCGACTCACACCTAATTTTTCTGAAAGTTGTCTCTCATCTAAATGGAAGTCCCTTTCTTTCAAATATATATTTAAAGAAAGAATATATTTCTTTAGAGAGTCGTATACTTTACTTTTTAGATTTATAGCACCAATTTTTTGAATCATATATTCTTCTAGGCTTTACTTGGAGACTTTTTAAAGATTTTTCTGTAGATAGGTCCAAAGGCCGGCATAATTAATAATACAATTGCAATGTACATAATTATTGCTGCGATTGGTTTAGAAGCAAAGTCAAAGAAGATACCCATACTTCCATCAGATAAAATTAAAGATTGTCTTAAAGCGTTTTCTGCTAAAGGTCCCAACACTATTGATAGAACTGCAGGAGCAACTGGATAGTCAAGTTTTCTTAGAACGTAACCGCCAAAACCAAAAAGTAACATTAGCCATACATCATGAAGACTTTGTGTTGGTGCGTAACCACCAGTTACACATAAAACAAAGATTACTGGAGCTAAAATAGCAAAAGGTATCCTTAATACCATTAAGAATGCGGGGATAAGAGCAATATTTAAAACAAGTGTGAAGAAGTTTGCAATGTAAAGACTTCCGATCAAACCCCAAACAAATTCAGGTTCCTGAGTAAACAAGAGTGGACCAGGTGTTAAACCCCAAAGTATCATACCTCCTAAAAGAATAGCTGTTGTAGGAGAACCAGGAATACCAAGAGTTAACATTGGCAGCATACTTCCAGTACTCGCTGAATTATTAGCGCACTCAGGAGCAACAACTCCCGCAGGAACTCCAGTACCAAATTCTTTAGAATTTTTGGAAAGCTGCTTAGTTATACCGTAAGACATTAAAGATGCTGGTGTTGCTCCAGCTGCTGGAAGAATACCAACAAAAAAACCTAAAAAGGATCCTATATTCATTGCCATTAAAGTTTTTTTAAGGGCCCCAAATGCTCTTCCTACTTCCTTCATGTTTACAGATAGTTTTGACATTTGAACTTTTCCTTTTGTTTCCTCAAGAGTCCAAAGCATTTCACCAATTCCATAAATACCAATAGCAAGAACAAGGAAATTAATTCCATGGAGAAACCCAGGTATGTTAAAGAAAATTAATCTTGGTTTTCCTGTAATCAAATCTAAACCAATAGTTGATAAAGCTAGTCCAATTAAAATTGAAAAAATAGTTTTTGGAACGTCATCTCCACCTAATCCAACAAAGGTTGCAAAAGCCATTACCATTAAAGCAAATGTTTCTGGAGCATTAAACCTTAAAGCAACTTCAGCAAGAGGCGGTGCAAATAAAGTAAACAAAATAACAGAAACAGTACCACCAACAAATGAACCAACAGCGGCTGCTGTTAATGCTGTCATAGCCTCTCCTTTAACAGCTAATGGTCTTCCATCAAATACTGTAGCCACAGCCGTGGATGCACCCGGTATACCTAACATCACAGAACTAATTGCACCTCCATACATCGCTCCGTAGTACACTGCAGCTAAAAAAATAATAGCAGCCGTGGGAGGTACTATAAAGGTTATAGGAATAAGGATAGCGACACCATTAACTGATCCTAGACCAGGCATCGCACCAACAAATAGACCTATTAGACAACCAAATATCAATAGAGCTAAGTTAAACCACTGAAGTGATGTAAAGACTCCATCTAGTAATAATCCGAAAGTTTCCATTTAATTTAACTAATTTCTCTCAACAATTATTTTATAAATCTATTAATTAAGAGCACTAAAGCAGTTGGTAAAAATATTGTTAAAACAATAAATATCATTTTTATAGGCATTGTGATCTTGCCATACATAAAGTCATAGACTGGATAAAACAAGGGTTCAGAAATACCTTGAGGTAAAGGAATTTTTAACAACCACTCAAAGAATAAGAAAGTTAAGATAGGTGTGGTTAAAGAAAATATAGTAATAAATGAAATACTTTTTTCACTAAAATATCTAAGGTAAAAAGCTAAAAAAAAAATTAAAGAAAAATAAATACCTAAATAACCAATTGTAAAGACTAAAACAATAAGAGAAATTAAAGTCACTGAAACAAACTTAAAAGCTTCAGGATCTATAAAAGCAGAAGTGTCTTTTGATTGAGGTGATTTTTTTAAAATGAATTTAACAATAGTTAAAACAGTGCATATCAACATACCAAGAGATAAGTAAAAAGGAAGAAATCCTGCCCCCATATTCTCTTCGGCACTCCAAGTAATCCTGTTCTGTGCACTTTTCGTCATAAGAGCGATAGAGCACAGTGCTAAAACTACAGCTACAGTAATTTCTGCTCTTCTCACTGTAAATTTATTTACTATGCTCATTTACTCGCTCTTAATTAATTATCTAATTACTGAAAGTTCTCAATAATTACTGCGTGCTTGTCATATTCGATCGCTAAGAAATCCTTAAGACCGTATCCTTCTAACCAGCTCATTAACTTTCCGTCATCAATATTGAAAGTTTGGAACTCATTATCATGATAAACAGTGTGAAGAAGACCAGTGTAGTACTTCTCTACTTCTGCATCAATACCAGCTGGAGCCATAAATGCTCTCATCATGTAGTATTCAAGATCAGGATAACCTAATTCATATGAAGATGGTACTTCAGGGAATGCAGGATTTCTCTCAGGAGTCATCATGACTAATGCTTTTGAGTCACCTGATTGGTAGAAACCCATTTGCTCTGAAGGGTTGTTTAATGTGAAATCAGACTCACCACCAACTAGTCCCTTAGCAACAGCACCACCGCCGCTGTATGGAACATACTTAGCGTCAAATCCAAATTGACCTCTCATCATACCAAGAAGTAATTCGTCCTCAGACATACTTCCTGTACCACCCATTACAAGACCGTTACCTTTTGCTAGGTCAATGAAATCATCAAATGTTTCTACACCAGCAGTGTTCTTACCTTCTGTTGCAATCCATACTAGGAAAGTATCAGTGATAAGTCTTGCTAAAGGTGTAAAGTCATTAAAGAAATCAATGCCTAATTCTGGCTGGTTTACGGGTGTAGTAAGAACGTTGTTAAGAGTAATGATAAGTGTGTGCTCATCACCAGCTTTTTTCTTAACATAAGTCATAGCTTCTCCACCTGATCCACCTTTTTTATTAATCGGAATCACAGGCTTGGAGGCGTAGTCATTTTTTTCAATAACACCTTGAACAAGTCGTGCAATCTCATCAGCACCACCACCTTGTCCAGCTGGAATGATTAGCTCAACAGGTTTCTTGGGGCTGAATGGTTTAGCGGAAGATACTGAACTCACTGCCACAAGTGAAAGTGAGACAACAACTAACGCTAGTTTTTTTATAATTGTCATATTTTATTCCTCCTAGGTTTAAAAATAATGAAGCCTTAGCATAAACTATTTAAAAAAAATTGTATAAAAAAAAATTTATAAGTTTCATAAAATGAAACATTTAAGAAAATACACTTGGTATACAACATCTTTAGATCCCCTTGATAAGAGGAATTGTTTTTAATATTTGTATAATGTATACCAGAGAACAGGATTAAAAATTGAAATATATAAATTATAACAACGAGAAACTTTTTTTAGATGAAGTTTCAATATCGAATCCAACAGATTATCAAATACAAATCAAAGTATTTTCTGCCGGAATTAATAGAGCAGATATTTTGCAAAAAAAAGGGCACTACCCTCCCCCAAAGGGTGAGAGTGAGATAATAGGTCTTGAGTGTGCAGGCACTGTAGAAAAAGTTGGTAATTTGGTTCAAAAATTTAAAATTGGAGATCAGGTTTGTGCAATATTGGGAGGTGGGGGATATGCAGAATTTGTCAATGTTGATGAAAGACAGGTAATGCCTGTTCCATCTAATATAGATCTTCTTGATGCTGGCGCTTTACCAGAAACGATACTAACTGTTTATGAAAATATATTTAATATTTCCCAATTCAAAGAAAATGAAACCGTATTAATTCACGGTGGGAGCAGCGGTATAGGAACAACTGCAATTTCAATTTTAAAAAATTATACAAAGAGCATATATGTTACTGCAGGAACTGATGAGAAATGTCAAAAATGTATTGCTTTAGGAGCAACTGATGCAATTAATTATAAAACTACTGACTTTGAAAAGTATTTTGAAAATAAGAAGATTAAACTTGATATTATTTTAGATATGATTGGGGGTTCCTACTTAAAAAAGAATTTAAAGATATTAAATTTCAAAGGACGTCTTACTTATATAGCAGCTCTTGAAAGCATTAAGTCTGAAATTAATTTATTGTATGTTATGACTAAGCAAATAAAAATTTCTGGATCTACTCTTAGATCAAGAACTCCCGAAGAGAAGGGCAAAATTGTTAATCAAGTTTTAAAAAATATTTGGCCTTTAATAGAAGAAGGGAAATATAAACCAACAATTTATCAAACTTTCAAAATGGAAGATGTGAATTTGGCTCACAAATTAATGGAGTCTTCTAATCATATTGGAAAAGTCGTTTTGGATATAAAAGGAGGACAATCATGAATCTACATGAATACCAAGCTAAAACTTTGCTAAAAAAAAATGATGTAAGGGTATTAAATGGAATACCAATTCTTAATACAGAAGATATTGACTCAGCGGTTGAATCCATAAACACAAAAGTAATGGTTGTGAAGTCTCAGATCCACGCTGGTGGAAGAGGTGCTGGAAAATTTTTAGATAGTGGTGATGATAAAGGTGGGGTTAGAGTTTGCTTTTCTCCAGAGGAGGCAAAAGAAAATGCTAAAAAAATGCTTGGAAAAACCCTTGTAACTAAGCAAACAGGATCTAAGGGTAAAATAGTTAACAGACTGTATATAGAAGAAGGTTGTGATATTAAAAAAGAATATTATCTCAGTATGCTAGTTGATCGCTCTTCATCATCAATTTCAATCATAGTATCTACTGAAGGAGGTATGGAAATTGAGGAAGTAGCTGAAAAAGAACCAGAGAAAATTATTACAGTAAATGTATCAGGGGATGCTGAAATAGATCAGAACAGCCTTTCAACTCTAATTAATGGTCTAGGAATATCTGATGATCAGTCAGATGATTTTTCTGATCAAATACAAAAAATTTATAAAACATTTTTAATGTCCGATGCCTCTTTGGTTGAAGTTAACCCTTTTGTTTTAAACGGTGATGGTAATTTTTTAGCCCTTGATGCTAAAGTATCTATCGATGATAACGCCCTTTATAAACAAAAAGATATTTTTGAAATGAGGGATGAAACAGAAGAAGATGAAGCAGAAGTTGAAGCCTCAAAACATGAACTCAATTATATAAAATTAGATGGTAGTATAGGATGTATGGTTAATGGCGCTGGATTAGCTATGGGAACTATGGATATCATCCAACTACACGGTGGAAGTCCTGCTAACTTTCTAGATGTTGGCGGTGGGGCCACTAAAGAGAGGGTTGCGAAAGCTTTCTCTATTATTCTCCAAGATCAAAATGTAAAAGTGATATTAGTAAATATTTTTGGTGGAATTATGAAATGCGATATTATTGCTGAGGGTGTAGTAGCAGCCGCTAAAGAACTTTCAATTAAAGTGCCGCTTGTTGTAAGACTGGAAGGAACAAATGTTGAGTTAGGTAAAGGTATACTTAACAAATCAGGTCTTGCCATTATTTCTGCAGATAATTTAGAAGACGCAGCTCAAAAAGCTGTAGGGGCTTTGAGCTAAAGGAGCAATCATGTCAGTATTAATAAATAAAGAAACTAAAGTAATTTGTCAGGGATTTACTGGTTCACAGGGTACCTTTCACTCCGAACAAGCAATTAAATATGGCACCCAAATGGTAGGTGGAGTAACTCCTAAAAAAGGTGGTCAAGAACACTTAGGACTTCCTGTATTCAATTCGGTTAAAGAAGCTAAAGAAAATACAGAAGCTCAAGCCACTGTAATTTACGTCCCTCCTCCATTTGCTGCTGGGGCTATTATTGAAGCGATTGATGCCAATATGGAGTTGATTGTGTGCATTACAGAAGGAGTTCCTGTTCTTGATATGATGAAAGTAAAAAAGAAATTAGAAAATTCTCAATCAAGATTAATAGGACCTAACTGTCCAGGAATTATAACACCTGATGAATGTAAGATTGGAATTATGCCAGGCCATATTCATAAAAAAGGAAAAATTGGTGTAGTTAGTAGATCAGGTACCTTGACTTATGAGGCAGTTGCTCAAACAAGTGCTGTAGGTTTAGGTCAATCTACTTGCATAGGTATTGGTGGTGACCCAATTAATGGAACAAATTTTATCGATTGCTTAGATCTTTTTTTAAAAGATCCTGAAACAGAGGGTATTATTATGATTGGTGAAATTGGAGGAACTGCTGAAGAGGAAGCAGCTGAATTTATAAAAAACTCCCAAACAAAGAAACCTGTTACCTCTTTTATCGCTGGTGCAAGTGCCCCTGCTGGAAAAAGAATGGGCCATGCTGGAGCTATAATTTCTGGAGGTAAGGGAACTGCTCAATCAAAATTTGATGCTCTTGAAGAAGCAGGTGTTCATATATCAAAATCGCCAGCTAAGCTTGGTGAGACAATAAAAAAAGCTCTAGATTAAGAAGTTATTTATAAAGTTTTGCTTCTTTAGCTCTAAGTTTTACGAGAGCTAATACAGTGTCAATAGTTGGTGTAGGAATATTAGTAATACTACCTAGTTCCTGCACTGAGGAAATGAGAGCATCAATTTCCATCGGCCTGTCTCTTTCAAGATCCTGCAGCATTGAAGTTTTATGTTCGCCAACAGCTTTAGCAGCATCTATCCTTCTTTCTACATCAAAAGGTTTTTCAATACCTAAGCTTTTAGAAATTGCATGAGCTTCATTCATCATATTTTTAACAACATTTCTTACTTCATCATCACTACATATTTTGACTAAAGTAGAAGTAGTAAGAGAACTAATTGGGTTTAAGGATAAGTTACCGAAAAGTTTTAACCAAATATCTCCTTTTATGTTTGGTCTAATAGGGGCTTGGAAACCTGCCTGCTCAAGGGTGCTAGAAAGATTTTTAATTCGATCGGTTTCTTCACCGTTGATTTCACCAAGCTGGAATTTATCTCCCTCTAAATGCTGAATTACACCTGGTTTAATTACTTCAGATGCAGGATTGACTATACATCCAATAATTTTTTCAGGACCAATACGATTCCATTGACTTCCATCAGGATCTACAGAAGAAACTCTTTTATCCTTGTACTCAGCGTTTTGATGATTGTAAAAATACCACCAAGGAATACCATTAACTCCCCAAACAAAAGAAGTATCATCTTTCATTAAGACTTCAAAGGCATCGAGACAACCGGGGACAGAATGTGCTTTAAGAGTTACAAATATATAATCTTGTTTTCCAGCTTTTTCAGCTGTGTTGACACATTTAGGGTAGACGACCAATTCTTTTCCATCTTTTCTGAGGCGAAGTCCATCCTGGCGAATAGCTTCGTAATGAGGACCTCTAGCGATTAAAGTAACATCAGCTCCAATTTCTGTAAGCTTAGCTCCCAGATATCCCCCAATGGCACCGGCGCCGTAAATACAAATTTTCACAATTATGCCTTTAAGTGTTTAATGGCTGCTGCAACACCACTACCTAATTCAAATTTAATTCCAACGTCATACATAGCTAATTCTGCAGTAGATATTGCTCCTAATATCATAGTACTATTGAGATCACCTAAGTGGCCAATTCTAAATAGTTTACCAGCAACTTTATTCAGACCACCACCAAATGAAGTATTATACTTATTGTAGGCTGTTTTAACTATATCTGTTGAGTCAATGCCTTCTGGAACCATAATCGCAGTAACAGTATTAGAGTAAAGAGATGGATCTTTAGCGCACATATTTAAACCCCAAGCTTGTGTTGCTTTTTGAACGGCTTGCGCTAGAAAATGATGTCTAGAGTATATATTGTCTAATCCCTCTTCCATCATCATATCAAGTGCTTCTCTTAGGCCTCTTAGAAGAGGCATAGGATTTGTGTAGGGCCAATATCCAGTTTCATTAACATTCATCATGTCATGATAGTCAAAATAGGCTCTAGGCAAATTTGATGATTTGGCAATTTCTAAACCTTTTTGACTTACGCAACTGATAGCTAAGCCAGCAGGAAGCATGAAACCTTTTTGTGATCCAGATACTGCAACATCAACCCCCCAAGAGTCCATTTCAAACTTGATAGAACCAATGGAGCTAACACCATCAACAAAAAGAAGAGCAGGATGGTTTAGTTTATTAAGCAAATCTCTTGTAGCTTTAACATCATTTGTTACTCCAGTTGATGTTTCATTTTGTGTGACTAATACAGCTTTAATTGCGTGATTTTTATCTTCAGATAGAATTTTTTCAAACTCATCGTGAGGAGTGCCTCCACCCCATTCCACGTCTACTACTTCAACATCAATGTGAAGTTTTTTACACATTTCAATCCATAAATGAGAAAATTGTCCAAATCTCGCGGATAATACCTTATCTCCTTTATTCAATAAATTTGTTAAAGCGGCTTCCCAGCCACTACTACCTGTTCCTGGAAAAATAAAAGGTTGACCAGATGTGGTTTCGAACACTTTTCTAAGGTCGCTTATTAATGGATGCCAAAATTTATCCATTCCTGGAGCTCGATGGTCCTCGTTAGATATGTCCATAGCTTGTCTAACCCTATCAGGCATATTTGTAGGCCCTGGAACAAAAAGTGAAATTTTACCTGGCATTATTAATATTCATCCTTTCTATAACAAATTTTTTAAAATCAAGTTTATAAATTAATTCAATCACAATAACGTTTTTTGGCATCTCCTACGGGAATCGAACCCGTGTCTTCACCGTGAAAGGGTGATGTCCTAACCGCTAGACGAAGGAGACATCGTCTTCTTTAAAACAAACAAAATATCTAGATTTACTAAAAAATCAATCAATGAATATCTTCTAAGTGAATGACTGTTTTATTTGAATAAGTGTCTTTTTTTACTTTAAAATAACAGTCAAAATTGGAACTTTGAGATAGGTAACTTTTTAATTGGTCAATAGGAATGTCAAAAAACATCCCTTCACAGCTAGATCCAAGATTATCTGAAAATTTAAGTTTAGTATGCTTTTCCTTAAACACTTTAATAATTTCTATTTTGATATTTTCACATTTAAAAATAGGCTCAGGGTTCTGCTGACCGAAAGGGCTCAATAAATTAAGATCATTAATTAGCTTTTCATTAATAACATTGAGGTCAAGCTGAGACTCAAAATATTTTTGATTATTTATTTCAATATCTTGGGTTTCTTCTTTTAAAAAAGCTTTAAACTCCTGTATCTTTTCCTCTTTGAGAGTAAAACCACATGCTTTTTCATGACCTCCACCTTTAATAATAATTCCTTTTTCTGCAGCTCTCATCATTAATTGTCCAATATTTTTTTCTCCCTGAGATCTACCTGAGCCAACAACAAATTCATTTGAGTTAGTCATAACAAAAGAGGGTTTGTTGTTTAAACGCATAAGACGTCCAGCTATGATACCAACAATACCGATATGCCATTTTTCATCATAAAAAAAATTTAAATTTTGATTTTTTGAGTCATTTAAATCAATTGAACTAACAATTTTAGTTTGAATTTTTTGTCGATTTTGATTATGGCCTTCGATTATTTGAGAGTATTGCAAGGCCTGGTGTATGTTATCAGAAGATAATAAATTAAATCCCAAAAGAGACTCACCCATTCTACCACCTGCATTTATTCTTGGTCCTAAAATATAACCCAAATGGTATTCAGAAATAGATTGTTTAATTTTAGCCTGATTAATAAGAGTTTGAATACCTTTGTTTGAATTCTCAGAGTTGATTATCTTTAGACCTTGCTTAACTAGAGTTCTATTAATATCACCTAATGGAACTAGATCGCAAATAGTAGCCAAAGCAACTAGATCTAAGTATTGCAAAACATCAAAACTCTCAAAAATTCTCTCATTTTTAAGATATACAAATAATAAAAAAGTAAGTGCTGTAGCGCATAAATCATCAAGTTTTGATTGGTCGTCCGGTGTTTTAGGATTAACTACTATGGCATTTTCAAAAAAATTATCACATTCATGATGATCAACTATAACAACTTGGGCGCCTTTTTTGTTAATATATTCCTGTTCTAAAATATTATTACTACCACAATCTAATACTAAAATATTAGAACTAAAATCTAACAATTTATCTAGGGCATGCATATTGAGACCGTATCCCTCGTTGAGTCTGTTTGGGATATATGTATAAACTTCAATTTCAAACTGAGACAATAACTTTTTACAGATAGCTGCAGCACATGCACCATCTACATCATAATCAGAAAAAATAGAGATTTTTTTTTCTTTTTTTACTTTCTCAAAAAAAGAATTTGTTTTGCTTATATTATTCAATTTCATTATTTGTGAAATTGAAATATTTTCTTTGAGTTTAGAATTTAAAAAATTAGATACTTTTTTTATATTTCTATTCAAAAGAAGTTTAGATAGATTTATAGAAATATTATTTTTTTGAGCTACCTCAAAAGTAAGATCGTCATTTAAATTCTCATTATAAGGGTACCAGTAAAAACCATTAAAACTTTGTTTAGTGATCAAGTTGTTTTATATCAAAGTTATGTTCGCCATTTATATGTCTAATGGTTCCAGTTTTAGATCGCATTACAATTGAATGAGTCTCTGCATAATTTTTGGTAATTTTAATTCCTTTAAGCATAGTCCCGTCAGTAACTCCAGTTGCAGAAAACATAATATCACCCATTGCTAAATCATTAAGTTGATAGATTTTATTGAGATCATTGATACCCGTTTTTTTAGCTCTTTTAATTTCATCTTCGTTATTAAACAATAACTGACCCTCTAAATTACCACCTATACACTGCAAAGCAGCTGCAGCAAGTACACCCTCAGGTGCTCCTCCAATACCGTAATACATATCAATATTACTAGAGGTTAAAACTGATGAGATAACAGCACTGACATCACCGTCATCAATCATTTTAATTCTAGCACCAGTTGATCTGATAATTTCAATCTCATCTTTATGCCGGTCACGATCAAGTATACATATAACCAAATCCTCTATATTAATTTTTTTAAATTTTGCTAAATCAATTATGTTTGATTTTAAATCTTGATCTAAAGAGACTACTTTTTCATTCTTTGTGTTGGTAGAAATTTTTTTCATATAAACATCAGGAGCGTTTAAAAACCCACCCTCTTGGGCTAAAGCGATAACTGCCATTGCATTTTCTCCACCTTTTGCAGTAATGGTTGTTCCTTCGAGTGGATCAAGGGCTATATCAACCTTGGGGCCTCCAGAACCAACGTTTTCACCAATATAAAGCATTGGAGCCTCATCTCGCTCACCCTCTCCAATAACAACTGTTCCTGAAATTGTAAGGGAGTTAAGGCACTTTCTCATTGCGTCTACAGCTGCTTGATCAGCGGCCTTCTCATTTCCTCTTCCTATATGTTTTGAAGCTGCTAAAGCAGCAAATTCAGAAACTCTCACTAATTCAATAGCAAGATTTCTATCCAATATTTTCCTCTATTCTAATAACGGAGATCTCCTTCTTTAAAAAATTTGAATTTTTTAAATTTTTGACAACTTTTGAAATTTTATCAATGCCAACTGGATCGGATATGATAATTATTGGAACGATCTTTTCATTAGAGGTATTAAGTTGAATTAATGATTTTATAGAAATTGATTTTTGAGCAAAAATTTGAGCAATAGATTTTAGCACACCCACTTTATTCAATACTGACATTCTCAAATAGTAAGGTCTTGTTCGAAGTGAGTGATTAATAAAAGATGCTTTGGGCATATTTTGATATTTAATTTTAAAAATACCTTTTTCATCAGTGTGGGTTAAATACCTCTTTAAATCAGAGATGATTGAAGTAGCTGTGGGATAACCACCCGCGCCCTTGCCTACCAAACTAGATTTTAGAAAATTGTCTCCTTCTAAAGAAATAACATTCTCTTCAAAATCAGTTTTTGCGACTAAACTATTTTCTGGAATAAAACATGGCGCTACTGATGAGTAAAACTTTTTATTATGTCGCTCACTAATTGAAACAAGTTTCAGTTTATAGCCAAGTTTTAAACCTTGCTCTAAATCAATGAGTTTAATATTTTCTATTCCATCATAGTCTAAATTAGAAAATTCAAATTTATTACCAAATGAAAGATTAGATAAAAGAACTAATTTATGATTAGCGTCTCTTCCTGATAAATCAGCACTAGAGTCTTGCTCTGCAAATCCATTTTTTATAGCTTGGTTTAAGGATTCTTGAAAACTAATTTTATTCTCATACATTTGGGAAATAATGTAGTTAGTAGTTCCATTGAATATTCCATAAATAGAATTGATTTTTGAGGGGAGAATGCTTTGCTCTATAGCTCGAACAACGGGGACTGCGCCTAAAACGGCAGCTTCAAAACCTAAATACAAATTCATCTTGTCAAAATCACCAAAAAAACTGTGACCATTCTCAGCTAATTGAGCTTTATTTGCTGTAATTAGTGAAATTTTATTTTTTAAACAATATTTATATAAATCATTAATGAATTTTCCAGATCCTCCAATGGTTTCGATAATTAGATCTGGTTTATTACTTTGTGATAAGTCAGAGAAATCTTTAAACCAAGGATACTTCTTAACATTAAAGTTTCTCTTTTTATTTTTATTTTTAGCGCTTATAGAAACTATTTTAAATTTTGTATTATCAAGGGTATATGAATTTTTTTCTAAAAGTTTTACAACATGAGATCCAACTACACCCAGACCAAATATAGCTATTTTAATTGTTTTCATTTTGAGATTTTAGTATTTCTTCTTTTCTTATATTACTCTTTTCATTGAATTCCTCTAATTCTTTTTTTTTCTCAAGGAGGTTTTTATCGAAATTTTCGAATGATCGTTCACACGACAGGGTTACAAATAGAAGTAAAAGTAAGAGGAATGGTAAAAAAAATTTATCTCTTAGAGAATTGGAAACTACGTCTAGCTTTTGCTCTACCATATTTTTTTCGTTCTACTGTTCTAGAGTCTCTAGTTAAAAAGCCATTTTTCTTAAGAGTATCTTTTGTATTTGGGTCTATTAGAGTTAGAGCTCTACTTAAACCATGTTTAATAGCGCCCGCCTGGCCAGAAAGACCGCCACCTAAAACTGTAATTTTTAGATCAACTGAGTCAGCCTTCTTAGCAGCTTCTAGAGGTTGGTTGATAATCATTCTAAGAGCTTTATCTGGGAAATAATCTTCAAAGTTTTTTTTATTGATAGTAATATTTCCTGTTCCATTAGATACCCAAACTTTTGCTATAGATTCTTTTCTTCGACCTGTGCTGTAAACTTGGTCAGACATTTACTGAATTCTTTCTATTTAATGACTTAAAGTCAATTGAATTTGGTTTTTGAGATTCATGTGGATGATTATTATCTTTATAAAGTTTTAAGCTATTTTTCATTAAGTCTCTAAATAAAGGTGAATTAGGCAACATGCCTTTGATGGCTTTTTTTATAATATCTTCAGATTTATTTTTTTCTTTTAGCTTTTCAGGAGTAATTTCTTTTATACCACCGGGATGACCAGTATGTTTATAATATTTTTTATCAGTATTTTTGTTTCCAGAAAATTTTACTTTATCAGTATTTAAAATAATGACTCCATCTCCAACAGGTAAATTAGGAGAAAATTGAGGCTTGTTCTTTCCTTTAAGAATTATACTAACTCTTGAAGCGAGTCTTCCAACAGAAATATCAGTTGCATCCAAAATATGCCATTCTTTCTTAAATTCAGATTTTTTTAGAGTAGTTGTTTTCACGATAGGGGGAATATAAGTAAAATGGTTAAAAAATCAAGAAATATAGTCAAATATATACATAAATATGAAAACTAAAATTATCGAGGTAAATTATTGAAAATAAACAATTTATGGCTTTGGTCGGGGGTACTGGACTTGAACCAGCGACCTCACGCCCCCCAGACGTGCACTCTACCAGGCTGAGCTAACCCCCGTTTAGTTGGATTTTTTCAAAAGACCTAATAAATCTTTCAATTCAGATATAACATTATCATTTAATGTATTT